>ERZ778516.1871-NODE-1871-length-15093-cov-5.284878_pt1 | contig 15093 bp, 11 predicted proteins | sample MGYA00510342_ERZ778516 | MGnify/ENA primary metagenome ERZ778516 (study PRJEB29527, sample SAMN07138961) | mouse gut metagenome | material: feces | host: mouse | place: China:Nanjing | collected 2016-01-25 ...
CACAATATATTGTACCATTCTTTTGAAAAATACCCTTTTGACGGGCTAATCATATAATTTGGACAATAGAAATAATTGATAAGAGGAATTAGAATGGCAAAGACAAATTTTAAGGCAGGCAATATGCTTTATCCCTTGCCCGCCGTGTTGGTGAGCGTGGCAGATAAGCAGGGAAACACCAATATTATTACGATTGCATGGGCGGGGACGGTCTGTACCAATCCGCCAATGGTCAGCATATCCGTGCGCCCCAGCCGTTTTTCGCATCATATGTTAATGGAGAGCCGCGAATTTGTAATCAATCTAACGACGAAGGAACTCGTTTTTGCAACGGATTACTGCGGCGTAAAAAGCGGCAGGGAGGTCGATAAATGGAAGGAACTGCATTTGACGCCGCTTGTTTCGCAGGAGGTTGCAGCGCCGAGTATTGCGGAGAGTCCTGTTAATATTGAATGCAAGGTGGAACGTGTGGAACATCTTGGTTCACATGACTTGTTCCTTGCGAGCGTGGTGGCAGTGCGTGTGGACAATCGGTATATGGATCAGAACGGCAGCTTCCATTTGGAAAAAGCGCAGCCGATTGTATATTCTCACGGGGAATATTATGATCTGGGCGCAAAACTTGGAAAATTCGGCTACAGTATTCAAAAAAATCGCGGCAGAAAGCCCAAAAAAACACAGTAATTCTAATTCGTTTTGGATATAATGTAAAAAAAATATAGGAATGATATGCAAAAAAGTGCATATTTAGGATTGACAATGCACAATTTTCTATTTATAATAAAACAGGACTGTTGATATAACTGGTAGAAAATGATAGGTGAAAAGATGATATTTGAAAGTAACGAGTAATATCAGAGCATGATTGTCAAGCGCAGCGGACAAAGGGGTCTGTGAGCGCTTTTTTTGTTTATGTGCAGCTCCATGCTCTTCTCTGCTTGATTTACAGCTTCTATAAAAAATAGTGGAAATTACTTCTTGTTGAGTGACAGTATATTATGCGGTATTATGATATAGGCGCCTGATAGGTTATAGGTGTTTATATAGATGGTTATTCTAGTTTATTTTTTTCAAAAGGAGGAAAAATATTATGAAGAAGAAGTGGCTGTCAGTGCTTCTTGCAGCGTCGATGACGGTATCGCTCGCAGCGTGCGGAAGCAATGATAACAATGCGGTGACAAACAATGAAAATGATGCACCGCAGACAGACAATGCGGCAAATACGGATCAAAACCAGACGCCGAGTACAGAAATAGCAGAAACAACGACAACAGAGGGAGCGGAAAACACAACAGCAAGTGCGCGTCCCGATGCACCGATGGGGCAGTTGATTATTGGTACGGAAACGGACTTAGAGCAGGATTTCTATGATGCTAACTATAATAATGCTGCAACCAACTATAAGGTATGCGACTTGCTGCATGGCAGAGATACCGTCGTGGTAACTAAGGATGGCGAATGGATTGCAGACCCATCTGTTGCAGCAAGCCTTGAGTCTGTAGACAATGAGGACGGCACTAAGACACATACAATTACGCTTGTTGATGGAATGGTATGGTCAGATGGTTCACCGCTTACTGTAAAAGACTATGTATTTGCAATTATGCTGGAATCTTCCAAGGAAATGATGGGAGTAGATAACTATCCAGCAACAAATTATACCTTTATTGAAGGATGGGATGAGTTTAATGCAGGCGATTCAGAAACGTTAAAAGGCTTGCATATGGTTGATGATAAGACACTTTCTATTACAGTAAAAGCAGAGGAACTTCCCTATCACTATGATATTGCGTATGCAGCAGTTAGACCAAGACCATTAGCTGTGATTGCGCCAGGATGCGATGTTGAGGAAACAGAGGATGGTGTAAAGATTACCGGTGAGTTTACAACAGACTTGTTAATGGAAACCATTGCTAATACAGACACAGGATATCGTTATAATCCGAAGGTAACGTGCGGACCTTATAAGCTTGAAAATTATGATGCTTCCAGCCGTCAAGGTACTTTGGTAGTAAACGACAAATATTCGGGAGATGCAAACGGTGTTAAGCCAGTAATTGAGAAGGTTATTATTAAGACCGTTAAAACAGATACGATGATGAATGAGTTAAAGGCTGGTACTGTTGATTTATTGTTCCAGATTTCTGGCGGCGACATGATCGAAGCTGGATTGGATTTAGTAGATGCAGGCATTGCACAGAAAAATACATACTTCCGTTATGGTTATGGTAAACTTCAGTTCGACTGTTCTGCATTCCCGACAGATTCTGAAAAAGTACGTCAGGCAATTGCCTACTGCTTAGACCGCAATGAATTTGCAAGACAGTACAGCGGCGGATATGCGACGGTGGTACATGCTGAATATGGCTTGTCACAGTGGGAGTACACAGATTCCAGGGATTGGATTGACGAGAACTTAAATGCATATGAAAGAGATATTGAGAAGGCGAAGGCTTTGTTAGTTGAGGATGGCTGGACGCTGAACTCTACAGGTGCTGAATATGCAGATGGCGACGGCACACGTTACAAAGAAGTTGACGGTGAGTTAAAGCCGCTTGTGATTGAGTGGTGTAATTCCGAAGGAAACCCTGTATCGGAACTTTTGGGAACAATGCTTCCAGAGTCAATGGCAGAGGCTGGCATGGAGCTTCGCGGTACGACAGTGGATTTGCCAACATTGTTTAATGGTATCGACCATTTGACTGAAACACAATACAATATGTTTAACCTTGGAGCAGGCTTCTCTATGCAGCATTCTCCTTGGTACTATTATTCAACAGATGAGCAGTATATGGGAAATCTCAATTCAAACTGGATTTCGGATCAGGAACTTTCCGATGCTGCTTATGCATTAAAGAGCATTCCTTATGATGATAAGGAAACATGGTTGACTGCATGGCGTAATTATATGAAGGTTTGGAATGAGAAGCTTCCAAATGTTCCGCTGTATTCTGATGAATACCATGACTTCTTTAACCCGAAGCTGCAAGGCTGGGAAACAAGCTCTATATGGGATTGGGCTTCTGCTTTGACTGATGCATGGGTAACAGAATAAAATTCTGTCAGAATAGATTTTTGTCAGAATAATCGCTGTATAACAGCAAATCATCACAGTAAGGTGAGGCAGTCAGGGTTGTTTTATCTGTAGGTGGGAATCCGGTGCAGGCTGGATTTCTGCCTACGGGTAGCACCTGATGGTTGGATAAGGAGGGTATCGAAAATGCGCACGGGAAGATTTCTTATCAAAAGACTGATATACATTATCTTTGTATTTTTTATAATTTCCATTTTGATGTTCGCAATTTATAAGTCGCTTCCCGGAGATCCGGTGCGGATGATGATGCAGGGCAATATTAAGCCTGAGGTGTATCAGCAGCAGTATGAAATAACAAGAAAGCAGTTGGGATTGGATCAGCCAGTTCCAGTACAGTATGTGAAGTGGATTACAAATATGCTGCGGGGAGATTTTGGATATTCGACAGAGTATCGCAGACAGGTGAAAGAAGTGATTGGCGTTCCAATGCGCAACACAGTGCTTCTAAATCTGTTTTCTATGATTATCGTATTTTTGATTGCCATACCGCTTGGCATTGCTACAGCGGTGAAAAAGAATAGTATTTTTGATAAATTAGTACAGGTTGTAACGATTATTGGATATAGTGTACCGAGTTTTGTTATAGCGCTGCTTGCTATCTATGTATTTGCAATTCAGCTTCCTATTTTTCCTATCAGCGGTGTAAAGACGGCTGGTTTTACAGGGACTGGGATTGCGGCAGTTTTAGATATGGCGAAGCATATGGCACTTCCGGTACTTGTAATGTCTGTCGGAGGCATTGGAAGTATTACGCGTTACGTAAGAGCTTCTATGATTGATGCGCTTCGTATGGACTATATAAAGACAGCACGTTCCAAAGGACTTCGAGAAAAGGTGGTTATCTACGTACATGCATTTCGTAATGCGTTGATTCCAATTGTTACGGTAACAACGTGGTGGTTAATCGGGTTGTTTGGCGGTTCCATTGTTATTGAGTCCATTTTCTTGTGGGATGGACTTGGGAAAATGATGATTTCGGGATTAAATCAAAGGGATTTTGCGGTTGTGCTGGCAATGCAGATGTTCTATGTTATTTTGTCTTTGACTGGAAATGTGTTAATGGATATTGCATATACATTGGTTGATCCAAGAGTAAAACTAGAAAACTAGGAGGAGCTATGGCAGAGAAAGAGAATAAAAAAAATAAGAAAAAGTCCACAGTTGGGACGGCTGCACAGAAAATGCTCCTTGGCGGACAAATGACAGAGGAGCAAGAAGAAATTTTAACACCAACGCAGATGGTGTTTCGAAGTTTTATTCATGATAAAGTTGCAATGGCGGGCGTTTGCTGCTTCTTGTTTATTTTTGCATGTTGTGTGGTATTGCCTTTTTTCTGGCCCATTGATATGTATTATCAAGATGTTACACAGGCGAATGTGGCGCCGGGATTTGGTATGCTCAAAGTCCCGAAAAGTCTTCAGGGAAATGCAGAGCAGATTAGTATTGGAAGTACGTTTTCTGTTGGTATTGACAAGGAAGGACACGTTTATGAATGGGGACAGTTTCCAACCGAGAAACTTAAGAAACTTCCAAGCGGTATGGGAAAACTGACACAGATTTCAGCAGGACTTGATCATATCGTTGCGTTAAATGAAGACGGAGAATTGTTTACATGGGGTAATGACCGTATGGGGCTTGCATCCATTCCTATGGATTTACGAATGGGAGAAACCATTACAAAGGTATATGCAGGATATCAATTCTCTTTGGCACTGACAGAGCGCGGAAGACTGTACAATTGGGGAAATGATTATCTGTTGGAATTGAAATTCCCGGAGGGGGTTCAAGGAAATATCAAGACCTTCGATGCAAACAATGATATTGCGATTGTTTTAACAAATGATGGAAGAGTTGTTCCACTGACCAAAAAGACTAATGCATATACAGCAGTTCCAGAAGTAATCCAAGGTCATGTTGTGGATATCGCACTGTCTGATGAAAGTGCGGCAGCAGTAACGGACGATGGGAAGGTCTATACATGGGGAAACAATATTAAAGGCAGCCAGCGGGTGGAGGAATCCGTTCAAGGTCATGTAAAGGCGATTGAGGGTGGTCGTTTCCATTATGTAGTATTGTTGGACGATGGTACATTAGGTGTCTGGGGAGATGATGCTTTTAGCCAGACTAAGATACCTGCTATTAATGAGTCAATTGAACAGATTTCGGCTGGTTATTACGGCACATACGCAATAAGCGAGAGTGGAAAAGTTTATAGTTGGGGACTTGACGGCTATATGATGGGAACCGATGACTTTGGCCGTGATGTGTTCCGTCGTCTGCTTAAAGGCGGACGCATGACCATGACAGTGGGTGCGATTGCAGTTATTATTTCGACGATAATTGGCGTTATTGTAGGCGGTGTTTCCGGCTATAAGGGTGGAAAAGTAGATAATTTAATGATGCGTCTAACAGAGATCGTATCTTCTTTGCCCTTTTTGCCATTTGCAATTATTTTATCAGCGATTATTGGGAATAGTATTTCTGAAACACAGCGTATTATCATGATTATGATTATTTTGGGATTCCTTTCATGGCCTGGTATTGCGCGTCTGGTGCGTGGTAGTGTACTGGCAGAAAGGGAACAGGAGTTTGTAACTGCGGCAAAAGCACTTGGTGTTAAGGAGTGGGGAATTATTTTCCGCCATATTTTGCCGAATGTGATAACTGTCATTATCGTAAATGCTACGCTGGACTTTGCGACTTGTATGCTTACGGAGTCGTCACTTTCCTTTATTGGATTTGGTGTAACGGAGCCGAATGCAACATGGGGAAATATGCTTAACAGTGCACGAAGTGCAACGGTTATTGAAAATTATTGGTGGCGCTGGGTGTTCCCGGCAGCGATATTGGCGATTTGTACCGTTAGTATCAACTGTATCGGTGATGGTCTGCGGGATGCAATCGACCCAAAATCCAAGGAAAGGTAGGTAAGTCAGATGAGTTTGCTAGAAGTAGAACACTTGCACACGTTTTTTAAGACAAAGCGCGGCATTGTAAAGGCTGTCAATGATGTAACCTACTCTCTGGAAGCAGGGGAAACCTTGGGGATTGTAGGAGAGAGCGGAAGCGGCAAAAGTGTTTCGGCAATGAGTATTTTACGGTTGTTGGATGGAAATGGTTATATTGACAGTGGAAATATTACGTTTAACGGAAGAGATGTTGTTAATTGTTCCGGAAAAGAGATGTATGCGCTTCGGGGGAATGAGATTTCTGTAATCTTTCAGGAGCCAATGACATCTTTAAATCCAGTATTTACTGTGGAAAAACAGATTGGTGAGGTATTTCGTGTACATCAGGGAATGAATAAAAAGCAGGCGGCTGCGGAGGCGGTGCGTATGCTGGGAGAAGTGAAAATTCCCAATCCGGAGCGTGTGGCAAAGCAGTACCCATTCCAGCTTTCTGGTGGTATGCGTCAGCGCGTTATGATTGCAATGGCACTTTCTTGTAAACCGAAATTATTGATTGCAGATGAGCCAACAACTGCATTGGATGTTACGATTCAGGCACAAATTTTAAAGTTAATGAATGATATGAAGGATAAACTTGGAACGTCGATTTTGTTTATTACACATGATTTGGGTGTTATTAATGAAATGGCGGATAAGGTTGCAGTAATGTACTGTGGTCAGGTTGTGGAAATGGCGGATGCAAAGACGATTTTTACAGATGGCGTGTATTCCCATCCCTATACAGAGGGATTAATGATTTCCATTCCAAGACTGGATACACCAAAGGGGGCGAAACTGGATCCGATTCCGGGAGCTGTACCAAACCCGTTGTACTTGCCAAAAGGCTGTAAATTTGCTCCAAGATGTAAATATTGTACACAAAAGTGCAAGGATGAGGAGCCGAAGCTGGTTGAAATGGAGTCAGGGCATCAAGTAAGATGCTTCTATGCAGAGAAGGCGGTGAGACATGGCAATGCAGTCTAAGAAGAACAAGGTGCTGTTGCGTATTCAAGATGAGAAACAGTATTTTCCGATAAAGAAGACGAGTTTCCGCGAGGAACAGAAGTATGTAAAGGCAAATGATGGAATTTCTCTCGATATTTATGAGGGGGAAACGCTGGGGCTTGTTGGTGAATCAGGCTGTGGGAAATCCACGTTTGGCAGGACGATTTTGCAGCTTTATCCGCAGACACATGGCGAAATCCTTTATGAGAAGGACGGCGAAATGCTAAACTTAAAGGAGCAGCCGCCCAAAAGAATGCGAGAACTGCGCAGGGACTTGCAGTTGATTTTTCAAGACCCATATTCCTCACTAAATCCAAGAATGACAGCAGGGCAGATTATCGGCGAGGGATTGACAGCACATGGTGTATATAAGAAAGGTGACCCTGCGCTGCGTGATTATGTAATGGAAGTGATGAAAAAGTGCGGTTTGGATTCCTATATGTTTAGCCGTTATCCACACCAATTTTCCGGCGGACAGCGCCAAAGAATCGGAATTGCCAGAAGCCTTGCGCTGAAACCACGGTTTGTAGTATGTGATGAGGCAGTATCCGCACTTGACGTTTCGATTCAATCACAAATTTTAAACCTGCTTTCCGATTTAAAGGAGCAGGAACATCTGACCTATTTGTTTATTACACATGATTTAAGCGTGGTGAAGTATATTAGTGACCGTATTGGTGTTATGTATTTGGGCAATCTGGTGGAAATCGCACCGACAGAGGAATTGTTTGTGCGTACACTGCACCCATATACAAATGCTTTGCTTTCGGCGATTCCAACAACGGATGTGTATGAAAAGAAGCGTGAGCGTATTTTGCTAGAGGGTGATATTCCAAGTCCGGTTAATCCACCGACTGGGTGCAAATTTCATACAAGATGTTATCAATGTCAGGAGAAGTGCAAACAAGAGGTTCCAGAATTAGAGGATAAGGGTAACGGGCATTTGGTAGCATGTCATTATCCATTAAAAGCGTAACATAATAAGTATAACAGGAAAGATAAAATATAAAAAGCATAAAATATAGAAAGCATAAAATATAGAAACAGTGGGAAGAATACTGGATTTGGGTAGGTTTCCTGCTGTTTTTGTATATATGATGAAAATTGTTTTTATGATTGGGTGCTGGAATAAAGAAACAGAACTTAAAATAGTCCAGCTAAAAAATATCAAGTAATTTTGAAAAATATTTTTTGTCGGTTGGTAAAGTCGCGAAGGCGCACGAGAGGAAGTTTTATGAGTGCCCTTTCGAATAAAAGTTCCTCTCATTACAGGTGTGCCGAAGCGACTTTACCTTTAGTGCCGTCGCGCAGCGACTACTAAATAGGAGGAATTGCGGTGTTTTTTAATAAAAAGGTAAAGCGTGTGTTGGATGTGGAGAAAGCAGAAAAGGAGTTTGAAGAACGCATGGAGGAGGTGGAACTGGATAAAAAAGATCGACCAGCAATGGTGATTGCGGCACTTATTGTATTTATACCTGCACTATTGTTGGTGCTGGGGGTTTTTTTGGGAGTGATTTGGTTAATGTTTGGGAGGCATTTGTATTAAAAATTTTTTCATTCCACTCTTGACAATACGAACAAAAAACGTTTATACTAAAAAGCAACAGATATTGTAACACGAAAAGACAATGACGGAGATAGTAGTTAATTCTGGAACGTTACAGAGAGCTGGAGATAGGTGGAAGCCGGCACTAGTAAGGAATTATTGAAGATCACTCCCGAGTTGCAGAGCCGAAACCTATTATAGTCAAGTAGGCGCTGACGTATTTCCTACGTTACAGGGAACGGGTATAAAAGCATTCCATATTTTGATATGGGAAAGCGGAGTACATTGTAACTAGGTGGTTTCGTGAAAGTTTGGCTCACGTCCTATTTGCAGGACGTGGGTTTTTTTATGCACAGCCCCATGCAGAGGAAATATGCCGCAGAAGCGGCGCATGGGTATAATATTTCAAAAAGAGAAGGGAGCAGAAAAAGAATGTATAACAAAGTAGACACCAATATGAATTTTGTTGACCGCGAGAAAGCGGTTGAGCAGTTTTGGAAGGATAATGATATTTTTAGGAAAAGTATGGAGAACCGCAAAGAGGGTGAAACGTATACTTTTTATGATGGGCCACCAACGGCAAATGGTAAACCGCATATTGGTCATGTTCTAACACGTGTTATTAAGGATATGATTCCACGTTATAGGACTATGAAGGGCTATATGGTACCTCGTAAAGCGGGATGGGATACACATGGTCTTCCAGTGGAGCTTGAAGTCGAGAAGCTGCTTGGTTTAAATGGTAAAGATCAGATTGAAGAATATGGTATGGAGCCATTTATTAAAAAGTGTAAGGAATCTGTGTGGAAATACAAAGGAATGTGGGAGGATTTCTCAGGAACTGTCGGTTTCTGGGCAGATATGGATGACCCTTATGTAACATATGATGATAATTTTATTGAGTCGGAGTGGTGGGCTTTAAAGCAAATCTGGGATAAAAAGTTATTGTATAAGGATTTTAAAATTGTACCATACTGCCCTCGGTGCGGTACGCCGTTGTCTTCGCAGGAGGTTGCACAAGGCTACAAGGCAGTGAAGGAGCGCTCCGCAGTTGTAAGGTTTAAGGTAGTTGGTGAGGAAGCGTATTTCCTTGCATGGACAACTACGCCTTGGACACTTCCGTCAAACGTTGCGCTTTGTGTAAATCCTGATGAAACCTACTGCAAAGTTAAGGCGGTTGATGGTTATACCTATTATATGGCACAGGCGCTTCTGGATAAGGTGTTTGCGAAGCTTTCTGGAAAAGATGGTGAGAAGGCTTACGAGGTATTAGAAACCTACAAGGGTACGGATTTAGAGAGAAAAGAATACGAGCCGTTGTTTGATTTTGCAGCAGGCATTATTGAAAAGCAGGGCAAAAAGGCGCATTTTATTACGTGTGACACTTATGTTACAATGACGGATGGTACGGGTATTGTGCATATTGCACCAGCGTTTGGTGAGGATGATGATAAAGTCGGCAGAAAATATGATTTGCCGTTTGTACAGCTTGTCAATGGTAAGGGTGAGATGACAGCAGAAACAGCTTATGCAGGGGTGTTCGTAAAGGAAGCCGATCCTATGATTTTAAAGGATTTGGATGCAAAAGGACTTTTGTTTGATGCGCCGAAATTTGAACATGAGTATCCGCACTGCTGGCGCTGCAACAAGCCGTTAATTTACTATGCACGTGAATCATGGTTTATTAAAATGACAGCAGTAAGAGATGATTTGGTTCGGAACAATAATACCGTGAATTGGATTCCGGAGTCTATTGGCAAGAAGCGTTTTGGTGATTGGCTGGAAAATATCCAGGATTGGGGCATTTCCCGTAACCGCTATTGGGGCACGCCGCTTAATGTATGGGAATGTGCGTGTGGTCATCAAGAGTGTATTGGAAGCCGGCAGGAGCTTGCACAAAGAACCCAAAATCCCGATGCCGCAAAAGTGGAACTGCATAAGCCATATATTGATGAAATAACTTTCCCGTGTCCTGACTGCGGAGGGGATATGCACAGAGTTCCGGAGGTGATTGACTGCTGGTTTGACTCTGGTGCTATGCCGTTTGCGCAGCATCATTATCCATTTGAAAATAAGGAATTGTTTGAACAGCAATTTCCTGCGCAGTTTATTTCAGAGGCTGTTGACCAGACACGTGGCTGGTTCTACTCGCTAATGGCAGAGTCTACGCTTTTATTTCATAAGGCACCTTATGAAAATGTAATTGTGCTTGGTCATGTGCAGGATGAGAACGGGCAGAAGATGAGCAAGTCAAAAGGAAATGCAGTTGACCCATTTGATGCACTGGAAACGTATGGCGCTGATGCGATTCGCTGGTATTTTTATATTAATTCTGCGCCTTGGCTGCCGAACCGTTTCCACGGAAAAGCTGTGCAGGAGGGGCAGCGGAAGTTTATGGGAACGCTGTGGAATACCTATGCATTTTTCGTGTTGTATGCTAATATTGATAATTTTGATGCAACAAAATATACATTGGAGTATGATAAACTTCCGGTAATGGATAAATGGCTGTTATCCAAATTAAATACTGTGGTAAAGGATGTAGATTATAATCTGGAAAATTATCGGATTCCAGAGGCGGCAAGAGCACTGCAAGAATTTGTGGATGAGATGAGCAACTGGTATGTAAGACGCAGCCGTGAGCGCTTCTGGGCTAAAGGAATGGAGCAGGATAAAATCAATGCGTATATGACATTATATACCGCGCTGGTAACGATTTCTAAGGCAGCAGCACCAATGGTTCCTTTTATGACAGAGGATATCTACAGAAATCTTGTTTGCAGTATTGATAAAAATGCACCAGAAAGCATTCATTTATGTGATTTTCCGACAGTTGACGAAGCCATGATAGACCAGCAGCTTGAAGCGGACATGGAAGCTGTGCTGAAAGTGGTTGTGATGGGGCGCGCCTGCAGAAATACGGCAAATATTAAGAACAGACAGCCTATCAGCAATATGTTTATCAAGGCGCCGTTTACGTTGGGTACATTTTATCAGGAAATTATTGAGGAAGAACTCAATGTGAAACAGGTGACATTTACGGAAGATGTTCGATCATTTACCACCTACACTTTTAAGCCAGAGCTGCATAATGTTGGACCAAAATACGGCAAACTGCTTGGCGGTATTAACAAAAAACTGGCAGCAATTGACGGCAATGCGGTAATGGATGCGTTAAAGGCAAATGGATTCCTTGCATTTGAGGTCGACGGCACAGAGGTGAAGCTGGCTGAAACAGATTTGTTAATTGATATTTCGCAGAAAGAAGGGTATGTTACAGAAGCGGATAATACTGTAACGGTTGTGCTGGATACCAATTTAACCGATGAACTAATCGAGGAAGGCTTTGTCTACGAGGTTATCAGCAAAATCCAGACCATGCGTAAAGATGCCGATTTTGAGGTTATGGATCACATTACAGTTTATATTAGCGGAAATGAAAAGATAGCTGATATTGTGAAAAAGAATGCTGACGCAATCGGCGAGAAAGTACTTGCCAATACATTTATGTACGAAGCTGGCGGGATTGTAAAGGAATGGAATGTCAATGGTGAAAAAGTTGTAATCGGTGTGGAGAAAAGCGAGTAAAATATGCAGCAGGGCTTAAATATCACCCGAAAAGCCTTAATTTAGGGGCAGCTTGTGAACCCACCTAAAATGCCCTATGTCGCGCTGCTGGAAAATAAAATTTCTGGCAGCACGATGGGGCGAAATAGAATGATGTTTTTTATTAGTTTTGCATGGAATATTTTTATTTGTTAGAGTTCTTAATACTAGAATGACACCAATGTTCTAATAGAGTTTAAACTCCCTCACGTAGATAAAAGATTGTGGAACAGATTTTATTCCTACGCTGTTTAGCGGAACGGGGAATCTATATTGTTTTGCTTTTCCAATTCTATACGCACATGCACAATCTTGATATTCAAAGTATTGGTCATAGAATTCCTTAGTAATTCCTGCATACTTTTGTGTTTCCAACCACAGTTTTTCTTTATCCATGCTCATTTTATTAACAACTTCAACTTCACCAACAATCATTTTTACAGGGGCTGTTGCATATATATATATTTTATTTATTTCCATTTTGCATAATCGTTTTCTATATTCATATTTTTTTTCGCCAGATAATATTTTCTTTGCGAAAACTGGTTTTATTGGCAAAATAATATTTCCTTTTTCTAAAAAAGAACACTTAGCAACTTCCTTATTATTGTAAATAATCTTTAGCGGAATGTTCATTTTTTCAGTCAAAAATTTAGCATACGCAAATTCTTCTTGTTGAAATAAAGAAATAAATCCAAGATTCCACATTTGATTATCTCTATTTTTCAGCCGATGTTGTATCATCTTGGGTGCATCTACAACTATATATATACTCTCAATATTCATCGCTAGAAATGTATCATAGGATATGCGCTCTATTTTATTTTGTGCATTCATTAAACACAAATGACCATCTAATATGTATTGAGTATCATTTATTTCAGATAAAGCTTCTAACAATAACTCTTGATTATCTGAAATGTGTTGTACTTTTTTGTAATCACTTATTTCACGGTTTGCCATCTTCTTAATTAGTTCACTTGCTGAATAATATTCGAGCAACGATTTTTGACATAGTTTTTTTGCAAAAGCAGTTTTTCCCACTCCATGAACACCACAAACTAGCAGCACTTCATTCACCTCTTTCATATGAAAAGGAACTGTCGCAATAAACTTTGATTATACAAGATATAGTATAAAATGCAGCACAGTGTAGTAATATCTTGTATATGTTTACCTTAATGCGACAGCCCCTTCTATTAAACTTCAAGCATATTGGTCTGCTTTATTTGGGCTCGATTATACCAACACCTAATACAAGCATCCACATAATCCTCAAAATTTTTCTTACCACTTAGGACAAAAACTCTATATAGTTTTGCCATATCCATTAACTCAATTTTGTTAAAAATAAACTTTTTCTCTGGCAATAATCCATTAAATACCAATTCAGTATTAAAGATACTGTAATAATGTTTCTGTGTTTGCTGCAATTCAAAGTTATAATAGTTTAGCAGTTTTTCAAACTGATTCAATTTACTCGTATGTAAAGTAATCATCGGTTTATCGGTATGCAATTGTTGCATGCACATTTCAACTAAATTATGACCAATACCTTGATGCTGATACTCTCGTGTCACTCTCAGAGTACATATCTTTTTTTCTTGTAAATCATTTTTTATGATAGCTACGCCAACGATTCGAAATTGATCTTCACAGATTATTATTTCACGATTGTATTTTAATTCAAATTCTTCTGTATATAACCTTTGATACCAACTTCGAAATCCTTGATACTCAAATACTAAACGATACAAAAATTTGTATATTTCAGATTGATATATTTTCTTTAGTTCTTGAGAAAGAGATGTATATAAATAGTATCTTTTACCATTGATTATTTTTTTCATTCTACCTTCCTCCCTATCAGATTACATTACCATGTTTTTTATTCTTATAATATCTGAACTCTACTATTTTTTCCTTCCTAATATAAGCCCAATCGCAAAGAGGAAGCATCCAATGCCAATCGAAATATAGGGAAAATATTTAACACATTCGCTCTGTATTATAGCTACTATGGTACTACCTACGACGCCTAATGCCAAAACCATAACAATATATGCTGTTAAAGTTGTAACATTCGTTTTTGAATATTTAATTTTGATCAAACATGAACATTCATTTTCAAATTTCCAATGATATGCTAATACCCGGCCTTTAGAATAATTAATGTTTTTTCCAAAATAGTCATCCCAAAGTTCTCCTTCTAATTCTCGGCAAGTCATTTGCTTATTAGCAAATGATTCAACATCGTAAGAAGATGGTTCCATAACTAATAAATGAATATTATCTATTTGTGGGAATAAATATTTTTGCATATCAATCTTCGCAATTGTCTTTGATCCCAAATTTCTCTTTTCATTTATCTTGAAATCAAAAATACGTGTACCCGAAAAAGCACTTTCAAACGACTTATTCGATGGTTCGCAATCAAAATAAATACTATTTTTTAATTCGGTAGAAGAAATTCTAAATCTAATATATACCTCATTTATATCAGCAAACTCATCCTTATTTTTAAGATATTCATTAAATATAGAAAAGTTGAATAATATATCAGTTTTATTATCTTCCTTATATAGACAATATATTTCTCCAAGGTCTTGGATTAGTGGGAATAACAACAGTTTTTCCTCATTCTCATTTTTTTTTGAAAGAATACACAGAATATGATTTCTTTGTTTGTATAGCCCCATCTGTATTAAAAATAATGTTAGCATTTTTTAACTTGCATAGTTTAGGTTCCAAATCCTTAACGTCATTTTCCACAATAACAAACGGACAATGAAATATTAACTCATTAACACTTTTGAAATTCTTGACTTTTATTCCAACATCCAAATCAGGGATTCCACTGTCTTTCTTTACTGATTCCGACCAAAAATTTATAT
>ERZ778516.1872-NODE-1872-length-15081-cov-12.635898_pt1 | contig 15081 bp, 20 predicted proteins | sample MGYA00510342_ERZ778516 | MGnify/ENA primary metagenome ERZ778516 (study PRJEB29527, sample SAMN07138961) | mouse gut metagenome | material: feces | host: mouse | place: China:Nanjing | collected 2016-01-25 ...
TTAAGGAAAAAAGAGAGCAGGAGGAAAAAGAGAAGAAGTTAAAGGAGAAAAAGGATGAGCGGCAGGAGCAGTTAGATAGAATAAAGGATGATTCTGCGGCATACAACATTGAAGAAATCAGAGAAAAAGACATGGTATCAGAGGATGCTGTATTGATACAGAAAGAAAGACCGGATGATGCTTATTATCCTAAATTTGATATGAACATTTAGGATATAGGCAGATGTATGTTATAAGGTAAGCAGGTTATTTTTGGAGGATAAGAAATGTCAATAAATGTATCGGAAGGACAACTGCCACATCAATACGAAAAGTATGTTGTTGATATGGATAGAGTCAAACAAAAAATAGAACAGGTAGATAAGGATAATGTCGCGGTTACAGGGAATGATACTGTGGATATTTCAAAATCTGGCCGTAATGCTCTGGAAAATAAGATATCCGCATTAAGCAGGGCAGGACAGAATAAAGCTACCGGCAAACTTTCTCCTGTCAGTTCTTTCAGTGTTATGAGTGATTTTGAAAGAGCAGTATCAGCAGAAAAGGAAGAAGGGGTAAAGAGTAATACCTTTGACTATCATGTTAATCAAATGGTATCAGCTTACAAAAGGATGCGGAATGGCATAGAGGAAAAATATGCTGATACAGACAGGGAACAGGAATATTATGTTGCTGATGATGGAAGTATACAGGAATTAACCAAGGAGAAAGAATTAGAAATGCTGGACAAAGCCTATGAAAAGCATAGTAAATTTATGGCGACCAGTACAGAAATATGGAATAATCTGCAAGATTTTAAGCCACAGATAACATATCATTCTAAGAGTGCTGACACAGCACAATCCGTTTCCGCAGACAATATCGGGAAAATCGGGATTAAAGAGCAAGCTTATCAAGCGTTTATGTCTGCTGTCAATAATGAGAATATAAGATTGTTGCCACAGTCAAAAGATAGCTTAAGCAATATCAAACTTGGTTTAGGTATCTCAACATCTGCGAGAAATGAGTTGAATCGTATTTGGGATTATTATAAAGCGGCAGCAAAGGGTATTGTATTAAAATGAGGGTGGAAACCGTCGCATATGGATTAAATGTTCATAGCGGCGATTTTTTATATATAAAATAAACATGTATTCATAGTGTTATACCATACTTATGGCTTTTGTGGGAACAGTTAATACCGGATAAAAAATGAAAAACTTTAGAATGTGCAAGAATTTTTTTGCAACAAGTTTTTCCTTTCGTTCCCGAAAAGTGGGCGATTCATTCCATATACCCGAAAAACGGATTTTTTTTTGACGATATAAAAAGTGTAACGAAGATGAAATAAGTTGATGAAGGTTATTTATGGTTCGTTACATTTTGTGAATGCATTTATAGAATTTGAGGTGATAAATTTTGAACATAGCAGTCGTAGATGATGAAAAAGTGATAATGGGGCAGATCAGCGGGCTGGTCAGAAAGCAGATGCCGGACTGTTATCTGGAATCCTATGCCACGGGGGAGGGGCTGCTTGAGGCAGCAAAGCGGTTTGACATTGTTTTTCTCGATATACAGATGGATGGCATGGATGGGATTGAGACAGCAAGGAGGCTGCGAAAAAAGCAGGATGACATTGTCTTGATATTTGTCACTGGCAACAAGGAGTATGTGTTCGATGCCCTTGACCTGTATGCGTTCCATTACCTGTTAAAACCTGTGGATGAAGACAAATTCATGGAAGTGCTGGAACGGGCAGCAGGTGAAGTGGCAAAAAAGAAGGAAAAGAGGGGGCTCTTTATAAAAAAGAGAAACCTTACGCTTGACCAGGCTGACATTCTGTATATTGAAAGCAGGGCAAAAAAGGTGGAAATCCATACTGCCGGGTCAAAGGATATCATAGAAATCTATGCAACAATGGAAGAACTGGAGGGACAGCTTGGGGAAGATTTTTACCGCTGCCACCGTGCGTATATTGTCAACATGGCGCATATCACGGAATATGACAATGACAGTATAACCATTACAAATGGAGATAAGGTTTATCTGACAAAGAAGAAGTATGGGGATTTTGTAAAGGCATATATGTGGTACCTGCAGAATGGAGGGATACCTGGTGTATAAAACGATGGAATTGTTATATATGGCTGTAGTCCTGTTCCAAGGATATTGCCTGCAGTATTTTCTGAGCAGTTTTTTGGAAAGCAGATGGAAAGGCCGGTGGAATAGCTTGTGTATGGCAGTTCTATATGCCGCAGGACTGTATGGGCTGTCAAGAGTATTTCATCAGGATTCAGTTCTGCGGTATGACGGTTATTGGGAGACGGTATGGAAAATGGCATTGTCACTTTGCATTTTATTTGTCCTTGCCATGTCTTTTTATAAGGCACTGCGTCCTGTCTCAGCTTTTCTGGTCATAACTTTTCAGGCGGTGGCAGACATCAGCAGATATGTTACTGTTATCCTGCTGAGTAAAATGGGAGATAGTGTGGTTGATATATGGAACTGGTGTGTAGAGAGGGGGATAATCACATCAGACAGGGCTCTTATGCTGACGCTGAATGGAAGTATACTGGCAGTGCAGATTCTCCAGTATCTGGTGATTGCCCTGCTGTTCTATGTATCTTTAAGAAAAATTGTGTGGGATTTTAAGGAAAAGGATTATGAAATCCACAGGACGGAACTGTTGTTTCTTCTTACCCCGTCTGCTGCCGGGTTGTTCGTTTGCCTGTTGCTGCGGATTATCATGGTCACACTGGAAGATAAAGTCCCCAAAATGCTGTATGACAGGTATCCCATATTGACCATTGTACTTCCGGCAATCCTGCTGTTGTCCCTGCTTTCTATCCTGTATGGGGTAAAGCTGTTTCAGGATATGGTTTATCGGAATAAGGCAAAAAGTGAGAGGGTTATCCTGAAAAACCAGGTAAAAAACATGCAGGAGCATATGGAAGAAATGGAACGTATCTACTCTGAAATACGGGGAATGAAACACGACATGAAAAACACCCTTGCCGTGATCCTGCAGCTTTCTATGGAGGAAAAGGGGGAACTGCAGGAATATCTGGCTGATTTGAACCAGACCTTTGACCGGCTGGATATGCGTTTCCGTACAGGGAATACAGTGGCGGATACTTTGCTTAATATGAAATACCATGAGGCGGTGCGCCTGGTTCCGGATTTGGAGATGGATACGGATAGGCTGGTGTTTCCGCAGGATATGAAAATCCACAGCTACGATATAGGCATTATTCTTGGTAATGCCGTTGATAATGCTGTCCGGGCGTGTCAGAAACTGAAAGAGAAAGAGCCGGAGGCGGAGGTTTTTATCCGTTTCGTGACCTTGCAGAAAGGAAACCTTCTTGTACTGAAGGTGGAGAACAGTTTTGATGGGAAACTGGTGAGGAGGTCACGGGAGGAATTTCCGATGACAGATAAACCGGATAAGGAAAATCATGGGATGGGGCTTGCAAATATTAAAAATACTGTAGAGAAGTATCATGGAACAATGGATTATATGGTAAAGGGCAGGGTGTTCATTCTGTCCATGATGATGAAAAATGAAAGGGGAAATGAAGATGGATTTTGGAGTGACAAATAAGCTGTGGGAATATGGTATAAACAGCCGAACAGGTGCAATGGCAGAAAAGAATGTTGACGGAAGTTTTGCGGAAATTGCAGTGGCGAAAGTGGCAGAGAAAGTCGCGGATAAGAGGAATGCCGCAGGAATGAGTTTTAAGGATATGTGGCAGGCGAGGTTTCCGGGTGCATACTATCATACAATGGATGCGTATAAAATTCCGCAAGGTACATGGGAGAGATACGATTTTCCGCACGAGCAGTTCTTTAATGATAATGTAGATGAGTCTGTGTTAGATTGGAAACCAACAGGAGCAGAACCTAAATTGACAGATAAATCAGTGCAATCAAGGATAGATACAACACTTGGAAAAAAAGCTATTGTTGTACCTCCAGTGTTAGAGGAAAAAATGAAGAATGACCCAGCATTGGCACAAAAAGTAATGGCTAAAGTGGAAAGATTTATAGTGAATGATGAAACAACGTTGCCAACGGGTAGGATATATTCTTGTGTAGTCATATTAGATGAAAATGGAGAAATTGCACATGCAGTTGGTTCAAGTGGAGGAGGTAATATTGTTGGTCCAACAGAGGCAGAACAGCGGCAGTTTAAGGCAGAGCAGGCAGCAAAAAGGAAACGGCGTGAGAAATATGCAAAATTGAATGAGGAAAGTGCCTTGAATCGGAAGATGATGGAGCAGGAAACAGACAGGAGATATTACAAGAGTAGCGTGGCACGGAAGAATGCTTTCAATGCGTATGAAAAGAGCATTGTAGAAATATGAGATGAAAGTTAATGTATGTGTATTCTTTGTGTCTATGAAAATGCAACATGAAAGGGGAAATAAAGATGGATTTTGGAGTGACAGGTAAGCTGTGGGAATATGGTATAAACAGTCGAACCGGTGCAATAACAGAAAAAAATGTTGACAGAAGTTTTGCGGAAATTGCAGCGGCGAAAGTGGCAGAGAAGGAGGCTTCATTGGGAAATGTTAATGAAATAAGGACAACTGCCGCCAATCACTATATGGGTGAATCTTATGAGGAACGCATAAGTAAAATAACAGATAAAACGGCAGCAAGTGCTTTTCAGACGGCTTATGCAAAGAAAATGGCAGGTGCTACAGATGGTATTTCAGCTATTAGCAGGGCATATAGCACCGGAAAAGCAGGCGCAACTAATTTTGAAGATGCTTTTCCACAATACGATGTCATAACCCATGTGGGAAATGCCAATATTTCTTCCGGCAACTGGTAGAGAAATGACTTTCCATTTTGGAAATATTTTGATAGGAATACAAGTGCGGATGCTTTAAATGATTGGAAACCTGAAGGTGCAAATCCATCGCAGATGCGTAGTGACCTGCAAAGGAATTATAACAGTGTAGGTTCCGGGCGGATTGCAATCCTTGTACCGGAAAGTTTGCAGCAGAAGATGGATGCAGATCCTGGGTATGCCCGGCAGATAATAGCAAAACTGCAGGCATGGAAGGAGGATTATGACCGATGGGATAACACAGTGGCAGCATCTTATGGCTATAATGTAGCAGAATATCAGGCAGGAAAAAGCTATGTGTTTGATCTGGATGAAAATGGGGATGTGCGGAACTGTACTGTTACCAGTCCCGGACGGATTACCGTTTCATCATCTGAATTTGTAGAGGCACGCAAAGCAAGAGAAGCAAAGCACGCTGAATATGAGAAATTGGCGGAGGAAAGTGCTTTGAAACGGAAGATGTTGGAGCATGAGATAGAAGAACGATACTATAAGAGCAATTTGGTAAACTAGGTAGTGTTTCATGTGTATGAAAAGAGCATTGTGTAGTTATAAGGAACTTTGTTCTTGGAGAAATAGAAAAAGTATGCCTGGACTTATTAAGGGGGCATAGCCGGTTCTGACTGACAGAGGAACCAGAGCAGAAAGTATTGATTGTAAAGGAGAGGATTTCATATGAGCATTTTGGGGATAGATGGAGCTTTGGCGGATGCATACCGATATGCGGACAAAACAAAGAGAGCTGGCACGAATGAAACAGATTTTATGGAACAGTTAAAAAAATCAGGGGAGACGGAAAGCATATCAAGAGTAAACGATTACCAAAAATATTTAGAAATGAAATATGGTCCTATTATGGTGCAGAATGTTGATAGTGACCAAAAGAGTATGGATTCGTTGGGGATGGAAACCTTTGGGATGAATAATATTGTTATTGCACCTAATATTTTGGAGGAAATGGCAAACAATCCGGGGAAAGCTGCCCATTACGAAAAAATAATTGACGACTTTTTTGGTTCTCGGTCTATGGTAAAGGCACAGATGGCAGCAGGAGGATTTGAGATTCAATCTTATGGTGTGGTTATCCATTCGGATGGTACTGCAAATTACTATGTTTATGGGGATGTGTCTCCCGAAAAGAAAGCAAAAATAGAGGCTCAGATGAAAGCAGAGGACGAGGCAAAGGCAAAAAGGAAAAGACAGTATCGGGAACGTAGCCGGAAAGCAGCAGAAGAACGGAAACAACAAATGGAACTACTCAATAAAAAACAGAGTGTGACGGACTTTCTTGCTAATCATACTACAGATATGGGCAAGTTTACATATATAAGTACACCGAAGATTATGAGTGTGGCAGTTGCGGCTTATGAGAGAAATATCATGTAGGCAGCAGATACTTTAGAGTAAGGGATTATATGTCTGGACTTATTATAGGAGGGCATAGCCGGTTCTGGCTGACAGAGGAACCAGGGCAGAAAGTATTGATTGTAAAGGAGAGGATTTTATATGAGTATGTTAGGGATAAATGGTGCTTTAGCAGGCATGTATCAGCTTGCAGCGTCTAAGGGTATTGTTAAAACAGAAAGGGCAGATATAACCGGAACAAGTTTCATAAATCAGTTAAAGAAATCAGGGGAGACGGAAAGCACATCGAGGGTAGATGCTTACACAGAATATCTCCGGTCAAAGTATGGAAATGTGAGAATCCAGAATGTTGGGAAAGATCAGCAAAGCCTTGACAGAATCGGAAAAAGCATGAGTGGAAGTGATGTTGTGATTGCACCGGACATTTTGGAACAGATGGCAAATGACACAGAAAAGGCTGCTTACTATGAAGGCAAGATAGATGATTTTTTCCATGCCACTCCAATGTTGAAGGCGTCATTTGCGGCGCAGGGGCTTGACTATCAGCCATGCGGCGTGGTTATTCATGAGGATGGGAGCGCCACATATATTGGTGGCTGTGCGGATTCACCGGAACGTGTGGCGGAAGTAAATGCCATCAATAAAGCAAAACGGGAGAAAGAGGCGGCACAGCGGAAAGCAAATATGGAACGCAGCAGGGAGGTGGCTGGGGAACAGAAACGGCAGATGGATTTTGTTTATCAGAAAAGGATCATGGCAGAACTTTCTGCTAACCGTGCAGTAGATACAAGCAGGGTTACATATACGGTTTCACCAGAGGTTATTGGTTCTGCTATTGCTGCTTATGAAAAGAATATCATGGAAGTGGCGGGCAGTTTGAATAGGTAAGCTGCGCAAATTTTCTGTAAGAAAATATAGGGGTGCTTATTTGCAGGGAATCCCTATCGAAATAATAAAAATTTTATCAAGGAGGACAAAATTATGGCAATTACAGGGGTAACGGATTACACAAACACTTATGTGGCAGGCAGGGTAAACGAAAGTAGTACCACGAGTAGTACGCAAAACTACTTAAAGGAGCTGAAAGAAAAATATCCTGGCGTGAACATAACAGTAGCAGACTTTAATAGTGAGAAACAGTCAGATGCCTATATGCTTGGGAGCAGGGGTTATAACAACATAGCAGTTTCTTCCAGTATTATTGAAAAAATGGCATCTGATCCGACAGCAGCGGCAAAATATGAAAAGGTTTTTGCGGAAATGTCAGGAAATGCAGAGAGGGTGGAAAAATTTGCACGAGAGAATAATGATGAGATACTTGGTGCAGGAGCCGTTATTGACAAAAACGGGAAAATATCCTATTGGATGGTTGGCAGAAGTAAAGATAAAATGGAGAATCCCGGAACAGTGTATAAGGAAAAGATACAGAAACAGATAGCAGAAAAGCGTGCAAAAAGAAAAGAGGAAGAGGAATTTCAGGAGAAGAAACTGGCAAAGGCAGAATCTTTGGAAAAGATGTTGGAGAAGATGAAAGCAAAGCAGATAGAGACGGAAACAAGCCAGTCTGTGAAAGTGCAGGAAGATGGAAAAGGCATGCAGATGGATTTATCCATATAGTTATAGCATTTAAGATAAGTTGTAAGGAGGATAATCTTATGTCAATAAATGTTAATCAGGATTACAGCCAGTTTTACATGGGAACGGAGCAGTTGAAAAGTTATGGCTCCAATTCAGCAGCAAGAAAAGATACCATAGTAAAATATCGGTTCAATACCAGATGAAAAAATCACATCAATGGAATCGGGAAAATCTGGTGATACAAAAGGATTTGACATTCAGATTTAATGACACCTAGAACATAGACAGGAGGAATTTATTATGCGGATAGTAAACAATAATCAAGGGATTTTACAGCTTTTTTCAAGGATGAATGGAAACAGGACAAATACAAATAAACCGTTTGGCAATATGCCCATATCAAGACGGTCTAGTGCCGACGGCAGGAATACACTGGAAGATTTTCTCTCTGGCCATCGCAAAAACTCCTATGGCGTGGAGGGAATGTGTGTGACAGGAAGAAGTGATTACAAAAAAATAATTCCTGTGTCGGATGAGATGAAGCAGCATGTTTTAGAAGATGTAAAAAGGGCTTATTACAAATACAATGGCATGTCAGGGGATAATGAGGCTGAATGGGATGCCTATTACCGCAAAAATAATGAGTATTATAAGACACTGAGAAAAGAAGACCGTTTATCAGCATGTTGGACTTTGAACCAGCTGCATTTAGGAGTATCAAAGAAGGTTACAGCTGCTATTAAAGCGGAAGTGCCCGGTTGGACTGCTGGAAAACCTATTCCGGAAGGATTGCTGGATAAGATTTTTGCGGATGAAAGTATTACGTCAATGGTGTCTGGAAAATCAGGTACAACAGAAGGTCTGGATATAAAAATTTGATATGGATGTTTGTAGTAAGTAGATATGAATATCTCTTACGTCTTTATTTGGCAGAGGTAATTAAAAGAGTGCCTCTGTGGTCTGCTTGGACTTATTACAAGGGAGCAGTGGTGGCTCTGACTGACAGAGGAGTTGCAAAATAATGATAACAATGGAGGAATTGTAAAATGAGTGTTAGTGGAATTGGAGCACCGGGCTATCCGACAGCAGGGTATGATGCAAGAAAGACAGAAAGAAATGTTGTAGGAGGAAATTTTGCAAAACAAGTGATAGAAGCGGCGCAGACGACAGGACAGATTTCAACAGCCATTTTGCATGGTTCTGATGAAGAAACGGGGGATATTGCAATTTGTTCTGGTGTTGATATAGAAAATAATTTATCTATTACTGTATATAAAACGCAAGATTTTGATTCGGACAAACCAGTTTATAAAGTGAAAACATGGGATAAGGATGGAAATGTTACAGAACGAATGATAGATGTTTCTAAGGTAGACCCGAAAAGCTGTGATACGGCTGAAATGTATGCGTACACTTCTAATCTGAAAGAAAGCGAAAAAGGCAGTTTTGAAGATACAGTGCTGAAAGCCGCAGTTGCAAAAGCCGTAAAAAACGCAGAACAGAGAAGTTCCGGCTCTTGGAGTTTTGTGGCAAAAATGAATTGGGTGGATATTGTCAAGGATATTATGCAGTCAGAGTATAGTTATGGGGATTTGAAAGGCTATATGGAATGGCAGAAGTTTTTAGGATTTCTGGATAAGTAAGATGCCTGAACTTAGTATTAAGAGGACATAGTTGGTTCTGAATGGCAGAAGGACCACACATAAAAATAGTAGTAAATAATGGAGGAAATAAAGATGAGTGTTAATGGAATTGGAGCAGCAGGCTATCCGGTAACAGGGTATCAAACAAGGCGTACAGGAAATAATGCAGCAGAAAAGAGTTTTGCGGGAAGCATGGGGAATGTAAAAGGCACAGGGAACACAGGATTTACTTTACATATTTCAAATGAGGAAGATGGACAGTCGATTGGTGCAATGGCAGACCATGACAGTTCTGTTACTGTATATAAAACAAAGGATTTTGATCCGGCAAATCCAATGTATAAAGTGAAAATATGGGATGCTGCCGGAAATGTAACCGAAAGGATGGTTGATATTTCAAAGGTCGATCCTAAGAACTGTGACGAAATAGATATGTTTGCATATTCCAGTCATTTATCTGCCACAGGGGAATGTCCTGATGCACAAGGTGCCTTTATGGGGGCTAAGTCCAACTATAACGGTTCAAATGGCAGTGGCAGCCTGTTTGATAAGGAAAACTGGCAGAATATTGTTAAGGATATTATGCAGATGCAGTACCGTGCAGGGAACTTAGAGGGATATTTGCATTATAAGCGGTTTTGGGATTTTTTGGATAAGTAAATTATGTGACTATATCATCATAAGAAAATATAGGGTGCACTGATTTACAAAGTATCCCCTATTATGATAATAACAAAAACTTTATTAAGGAGGGCAAGTGGATATGAGCAATATAATCAATACGAATTACACGGCAGGGATTTATAGTAATTCAGTAAACAAACAAGCAAAGAGCAGCCAGATGGAAACAACATCTTTTGCTAATAAAATGGCAGAAAAAAGAGAAAGTGCCGTTGATCAGTACAAAAGAAATCACCCTGAAGATGCCTCCCATGTGGATGCACAGGTACGGGCTGGAAAGTCTGTAATAACAAAGAACGGTGCCGACAATGTTTCCAGAGAAGATATGACGATGGAGGAATATAAGGACTTTATAAATGGGTTGATGAACAGCATACCATTTGACGCCACTAGAATATATGACAGGGAAATCGTTTCCATTTCGGACACAGGATGGGAGCAGATGAAGAACGATTCGGATTATGAGGCGTGGGTATTGGGATATACGGCAGAAAACAGGTCTGTGCGGAATCCGTTTTTCGGATGGCCGGGTGCATCGGGAAGTGTTTATGTGGAGAAATTTGGTGCGTCTATTGAAGAACATATTGGACAGAGTGTAGGCGCCTCTGATCCCGACAGCGGTTCTAATCATGTAAAAAATGAGAAGTCATGGTGGGACAAACGCCATGAAAAAATGGAAGAACTGATGGAGGAGCAGGCAAAGAAGGCAATGAAGAAAGCACAGGCACAGAGGGCATTTGAACAGCAGCGTTCTCTAAACAGGTATCTGGCTGGTCAGCAGAGGTTACAGAATTTTCTTTCAGATGGTACTCAGGGCAGTATGGATGTGATACATTTTCAATCATCCAGCATGAGTGCTCTAGCTGCAATGGCATATAAAAATAATATAAGCACATTCAGCAAGGGTTTAATGGAAAGCCGAAAGTGACAGGATTTATACCATGTTGAATATCTTGTACACTTATTTGGCAGAGGTACTTAAAAGGGTGCTTCTAAGGACTGCTTGGACTTATTGCAAGGGAGCAGGGGCAGCTCTGAATGACAGAGGAACCGCTATTAAAAATAGTTGATAACAATGGAGGATTAGGAAAATGAGTGTAAGTGGAATAGGAGCAGGTTATCCTGCATACTACGGAACAAGAAAGTTACAGCAGAATACGACTGAAAAGAGTTTTGCAAATCAGGTAAACAATGTGGCAAGCGTGCCGAAAACATATCAAGTTTATATGATGGGGGATGATATGTTGTATTCTGGTGGCAATGGAACAGGATTGTCTTTTTATATCAAATATGCGGAGGATTCAACGGAAGATGATCCGACTATGATTGCAAAGGGCGTTGATGAGAATGGGGATGAATTTGAACAGACTATACATATCAATAAAATCAATCCAAAATCTGCGACAATCGTGGAGATGCGGGCATTGGAGGCATATACGGGTGTGGAGAAACAGTTTGGCTTTACTTCACTCCCATTGGAAGCTGGAAATATGAGGTTAAATGAAAGGAGAGATTTTATGGATATGTTTAAGAACACCATAAGTGACATGAGGCTGTTGAGCCAGAAAAAGGCGGCAGCATATTATCAGTACAGTATGCAGGCATACTGGGATTTTATGAGCAAGAAGTAAAAACTACAACTACATATCACAGTAAATAAGCTACATAGGGTGAGCTGCTAATCTGAGTTTTTGGAAGAATTTGAAACACTTATGAAAAAATTGAGCAGCAGACTTAATGTGGATGGTTACAGTAAAATGGGGACATTTATTACATTTACTGTATGTACAAATGGATTAAATAATACAAAAAAAGTAAAAATAATGCACACATGAGTGACGATAAACTATTAAAGGTTGGTATCCTTAAGGAGTGGCTTTGACTGATAGAGTAGTTGTCCGATTAAATATAGTTGATAATAATGGAGGTATTGAAGAATGAGCGTTAGCGGAATAGGAGCAGCAAGCTATTCAACGACTGGATATGAAATGAGCCGGACAGAACGGAATGTATCTGAAAAACAATTCATGGACGCATTAGCTGAAAAAGAAAGTATAGATAAAAACAACCATGCCGAAAAAGCCTTTCGTTCTGTTGCACCAAACGCACCGGAAAAAGTAAAGACAGCGTGGATGGAAGCGGCAGCAGAGGTTAGCATAGATGGTATGGGCAGAAAGAAAAATGGAATGATGGGACATATATCCCAGATGATGGTGCAACGGCTTACCAATCAACTTAAGGGCAAACCAAACCATAACGACATTTTGGGTAATTCCGTGCAATCGGCATTACAGGCAACCAAAAAACTTCTTTATGATTTGGAAAACCCATTAGAACCGATCAGTCAGCGCAGTTTGGAAGTGCAGCAGGAGTTTATGAAAGAAAAGGAGTTTTATCAGGCCTTTATAGACAGGCTTGAAAAACTATAGTGTAATATGGCATAAGAAACAGATAAAATAATCACAAAAAAGTGGCTAGAGTGGCGGGAATTATCTCGTCACTTTTTTTGAAAGCAGGTGGATTTATGGGCAAAATACTATTGATAGAATTTACAGATGATGATAAACAGGAGTTTGAGGAAATAATCGCATATTTGAAACGCTTTCCTCATTTTGAAAAGATGTCATTCAGTAATGAAAACATCATATCATTTCCCAGTTTGGAAATCAGTCCTGAACAAAGGACGGTTTATTGTAATTGCAAGAAAGTCCATCTGACCACAAAGGAATTTGATATTCTCTGTCTGCTTGCTATAAATAAAGACCAGGTATTGACTTATGAACAGATTTATCAGTGTGTATGGGGTGGTTTTCCCTCTGGTGAGGTAAATGAAACAATTTGTTATCATGTCCGTAATCTGCGAAAAAAACTCAGTAAAGTGCCATCGTTTTCCGTCCAATGTACCAGAGAAGTGGGATACTGCTTTGAAATTCAATTAGAATAATGGCAGTCTGGGTAAAACCAGGCTGTTTTTTTGTCTAAACTTGCGATATTCCTCGTCAAAATCTCGGTAAATCCTCGGTGTTTCCTCGTTTTTATCTAATATAATTCCCCTATCTACAAAATTTGATGGGGGAAAGTACAAGAAATATGTTATACGGTTCTTTTCCCGGAAAGGGAATGATGTGAAGCTGGAACCGTTGCATTGGAAACGGTGCAAAAAACGATATAGAAAAAAGAATAATATATATCTATATACCATAGTCCTCAAGGGGATTGTGGTATTTTTTATTTCGACAAATTCTTTGGAGTTTCTTTTTGGATTTCTATTATTCCTTATCAGATTACCAATTATGACAATAAGCAGGCATTGGATTTTTCGGTGCCGTTCCCCGACTGCCTCCTGATTTTTTTGTTCAAACAGGACAGAAAATCAGGAGGTTAAAGTATGTATTATGATGTGCAAAAAAGCGCAGAGAGGATAAGGGATTTAAGGGCAGACAGTAATTTAACCCAGAGCGAGGCGGCAGAGAGGATGGGATTTTCTCTCAGTGGATACCGTAAGCTGGAGCAGGGCCAGAACGGAGGAAGTATAGACAGTCTGATTATGGTAGCAGATTATTACCATATTTCCATTGATTATCTGGTATATGGAGAGGACCGGGATTACATAAGCAGCCTGTCGGAGGGGCTGACAGACAGCCAGAAAAGCATTGTCCGTGCTACTACGGAAAACCTGATAAGGAACATAAAAAAATATCAACAGAGGTAACCGCCACACGGTTACAAGTAACCGAACTGTGGACTCTGATTTTTGAAGAAAAGGTTATACAATGGCTTTACAAACTGAATAGGACAAGCACACATTCCGATATATTTCCGCTTTGCCGTATGGCAGAGTGGTCGGAACCCATTTCGTGCCATGATAATCCTGCATAGTGATTAAATGTTCTTGGAACATTTGTGAAAAATGCGTAAGCATTTTTCTAATGCGAATCTTTGATTCGCTATGTTGCCCGTGAAGGATTGGAGCAAAGGTTACGGCCTGCCAGAGCAGCGTCTGGAGGTAATGGATTATACGGACACCACGATTGCAGAAGATGATCCTTTCGTGGGTGTGGCGACCTGCACATGAAACCGGATGGGCTGGTGGAAGTGCAGTGGGGACAGGCGCAGTTCCGTGTGTGTAACCCGGCTGGGGGATAAGGTTTGAAGTTTCACTAACGTATGAAAATACCATGCTAAGTGAAACTATATCAAACCTGTAAAGAACGCAAAACCAGCGTTCTTTTGTAATGGGGATGATTGGCTGCACAGCAGCCAGTTGTCCTCTGATATAAACGCTTTCAGCCTAAAGAAGAATCAGCAAAATATCAATACAGGGCTTTGCGGGGATGGGAGCGTTTATATGGGAGGATAACATAGCTGGCAAGTTTTCCCTATGGAACAATATAGAAGATATTTTGAATTGGAGGTCATTTATGATGAGTTATGAGGGAAACCCGATTGTAAAGGGTGTTTTATTTATGAGCAGCATGAAGTCACAGGAGAATGTGGAGCAGATGGTAATGCAGATAAAAGTGCAGTGTGCCAAAAGAAACATTCTTATAGAAGATGTGGCGGTGGAGCATAACCTGATTGGGGATATGGACATGGACAGGCCGGTGGTAAAATCTGTTGTCAATGCCATTGTAAACAGGGGTTATGAGGTTCTGGTACTCCGCAGCCAGTATGACGTGACAGAGGATGATTCCGATTGGGAGAAATTCGTGGGCGACATGGCGGATATGGATGTGCGGGTGTATCTGGCAGACACAGGCGAATTTGTCAGCAATGCTTATGAAGAATGATAAAAAATACCGGATTATCCCTTACCCGTCGGAGCATGTGGTAGAGGATGGGGCAGGAAATAAAGTAGTTTCCTGCCCTACAGAGCAGGAGGCAGTGGAGTATATTGAAGAAGTATTGGAGGGGGAAGTTGTGCTTCAATGTCATTAACTTAATAAAAAATTGCGTTTATAACCAACAGAATATTTTGAA
>ERZ778516.1874-NODE-1874-length-15078-cov-6.063303_pt1 | contig 15078 bp, 11 predicted proteins | sample MGYA00510342_ERZ778516 | MGnify/ENA primary metagenome ERZ778516 (study PRJEB29527, sample SAMN07138961) | mouse gut metagenome | material: feces | host: mouse | place: China:Nanjing | collected 2016-01-25 ...
ACTCATTTTTCTTTTCTCCTGCCGTTGTTTGTCTGTTAAAATATTTAAATTTATATTTTTATTATATATTTACTGTTATTTTCATTATATCCCTATCTCTCTTTCCTATGCTTTGCCTTTCCTGATAAATTTTATTCATCCTTCATAAGCTTTTTTATTTCCAGCATTTTATCTCTAAGTTCTGCTGCCGCCTCAAAATTCAGCTCTGCTGCCGCTTTTTCCATTTCCCTGCGAATCTTCTTAATAAGCTTTTCCAGCTCCTTTTCACTCATGGATTCAGGGTCTTTTTCTATTGTGCTGATTGTCTTTTCCGCTGCTTTGGTAATACTGATTAAATCGCGTACTGCCTTCTTAATCGTAGTTGGCGTAATTCCATTTGCCTCATTATAAGTTTCCTGTATCTGCCTGCGCCGATTTGTTTCCTCTATCGCATCGTGCATTGAGTCGGTCACGGTATCCGCATACATAATGACATGCCCCTCTGAATTTCTTGCGGCTCTTCCGATTGTCTGTATCAGAGAAGTTTTAGAACGCAGAAATCCTTCTTTATCTGCATCCAGAATTGCCACCAGAGAAATTTCAGGAATATCCAGTCCTTCCCGCAAAAGATTAATTCCCACCAAAACATCAAATACATCAAGACGCATATCTCTGATAATTTCCGTTCTCTCCAATGTATCAATATCAGAATGCAGATATTTGACACGTATACCCGCCTCATTCATATATTCTGTCAAATCTTCTGCCATGCGTTTCGTCAGAGTTGTTACCAGTATTTTATTTTTCTTTGCTGTTTCTTTGTTTATTTCTGAAATCAGGTCATCTATCTGGCCTTCTACCGGACGAATCTCCACCTTTGGGTCCAGCAGGCCAGTTGGTCTTATAATCTGCTCTACCCGTTTAAGCTCATGATTCTCCTCGTATACATTCGGAGTAGCAGACACAAACATCATCTGGTCAATTTTACTCTCAAATTCCTCAAAGTTTAACGGCCGGTTATCTTTTGCAGAAGGAAGCCTAAAACCATATTCCACCAATGTTGACTTTCTTGACTGGTCACCTGAATACATTCCTCTCACCTGCGGAATCGTAATATGTGACTCATCTACAATAATTAAAAATTCATCCGGAAAGTAATCTAAAAGAGTATGTGGCGGAGAACCAGGTGCCAGACCCGCCAGGTGTCTGGAATAATTTTCAATACCGGAGCAAAAGCCCGTTTCTCTCATCATTTCAATATCAAAGTTTGTTCGCTCGGAAATCCGCTGTGCTTCTAGCAGCTTGTCCTCGCTTTTAAAATAGGCTACCCGCTCTTTAAGCTCCTCCTCTATCGTATTTACTGCCATTTCTATTTTTTCCTGTGGCACTGCATAATGAGAAGCCGGAAAAATGGCAATATGCTCCAGACGGTTTTTAACCTCTCCGGTCAGTACATCTATTTCTGTAATCCGGTCTATCTCATCACCAAAAAACTCCACCCGTATTGCAAGGTCATCATAATTGGCCGGAATCACTTCTAATACATCTCCATTTACCCGAAAGGTTCCGCGACGAAAGTCCATTTCATTTCTTGTATACTGCATATCTATTAGTTTTCGCAAAACCTCATCCCTGTCCTTTTCCATTCCGGGGCGCAGGGAAACTACCATTTCCTTGTAGTCTACCGGGTCGCCAAGGCCATAGATGCAGGACACACTGGAGATAATAATAACATCGTTTCGCTCTGCAAGTGCAGCAGTGGCGGAAAGACGAAGCTTGTCTATTTCTTCATTAATAGCGGAATCCTTTTCAATATAGGTATCTGTTGATGGAACATATGCCTCTGGCTGATAGTAATCATAATAGGACACAAAATATTCCACCGCATTTTCAGGGAACATCTCCTTGAATTCTCCATAGAGCTGTGCCGCCAATGTTTTATTGTGGGCGATTACAAGGGTTGGTTTCTGTAATTCCTGAATGACGTTTGCCATTGTAAACGTCTTACCGGAGCCTGTAACTCCAAGAAGTGTCTGGAATTGATTGCCCTCCTTAAAACCTTTGACCAGTTCGGCGATTGCCTGCGGCTGGTCGCCTGTCGGCTTGTACGGGGCTTTTAAATTAAATTCTGGCATACGAAAACCTCTCTTTCACGAAGTTACCATGACTAATATAAGCCACAAATTCATGTAATTCTGAAAAAAATTCGTGTAATTTTTATTTTTTCAGTTGGCTGACAGGCGAACTTTTCTAAATTACACGAATAAAAGTCACAAATCCATTTTTTGCAACTCCGCAACACCAAAGCAAGAGGTGTTACGGTATATGCTGAAAATTGTTAATTTTCAAAAATTTTGCTTTTATAGTATAGCACTATATATAAAAAAAGTACAGACAAAATTAAACATTTGTTCTATACTTTTTTATCCTCTTTTATTTTGTTATATGAATACAGCTTTCAGTTTTTCACTAAACTTTTTCATCCTTTGTCTTATTTCAAACAATCATATATATCGCTCTCTACGGCTTCCAGCCATTCATTTGATGTATCTATACCGGGAACCTCCACAGCCAGATGTGAAAACCAGCTGTCTTTGGCTGCACCATGCCAATGCTTCACTCCAGCCGGAATATTTACCACATCACCGGGATTCAATTCCTGCGCAGTCTTTCCCCATTCCTGATAATAACCGCGGCCCGCTACGCAAATCAAAATCTGTCCTCCACCGGAAGATGCGTGATGAATATGCCAGTTATTGCGACAGCCCGGTTCAAAAGTTACATTAAATATTCCCACCTGTTCACCAGAAATCGGGGCAAGATAACTCTGACCGGTAAAATATTTCGCAAAGCCATCGTTTGATGCTCCAATTGGAAACAGCATATTCCTTGCATGCAGTGTCTTTGCATCTTCTGTACCGTCATCTTCCTTCCAAACCTGTACAGCCATGCGAAAGGCTGCCCATGCTTTTGGCCAGCCTGCATAAAAAGCTGCATGAGTTAAAATTTCCGCAATTTCTTCTTTTGTGATTCCGTTATTTTTTGCGCTTTGTAAATGATACTGGAAAGAGGAATCTACAAGTCCCTGTGCCACTAAAGAGACTACTGTTACAAGGGAACGGTCTCTTAATGAAAGTTTATCCTCTCTGCTCCATACCTCACCAAATAACACATCATCATTTAACTGCGCGAATTTCGGAGCAAACGCTCCGAGCTGGTCTCTGCCTGCTGTCTGTTTTACCATCATATTTTTCTCCTGTCATTCATAATTATTTATTTACTTTTTTAAGTTATAAACGTTTTTTATTGCTATAAATACTTTTATATACTGCTGCTTTTTTTTGCAAATAATAGCTACTTTGCTTCATATGCCCTGATATCTTTTTATTTCTCTATAATTTATTTCTTTATCGGTATCCACAATTCGCAAAATACATCATCTTTTCTTTCGTCAAAATACACCTCATAATCTGATTCAATACAACTCTTATAGCCGCTTTGCGGAAGAAACTCTTTATAGAACAACTCCCACGCCTCTCCGATACATTCCCCGCTTTCTCCGATACACTTGAATACCACATATGTGCAAGGCCCCGTTTCCCAATAACGATATTCTTTCGTCTTTAATAAAATATTATCAACACATGCTGTTTCACTATTTAACAACACACCTATTCCATATTCGAAATATGTTTCATTCTCTTTTAATGGTGCACATAATCCATATATCCTGCCTTCCCTGTCACACTGAAACGCTTTTATTGGCTCTATCATATTTCGAGAATGACATTCTTCCCAAAAATCAGAAATATCATTATTCCCTTCCTCTTGAATAATTTCTGTTGGAAATGCTCTGACAATTGCTAGAAACCTTTGCTTTTCCTTTTTTTCAATTCTATAATCTATTTTCCTGCCACCCTCAAGAGATACCTTTATTGCCAACGGATTAAACAGGACTAACTGTGTTCCGGCTGTCTTTGCATATTTTGGAGAAACTCCGTGAAATCGTGTAAACGCCTTTGTAAACCCATCTTGCGATTCAAATCCATATTTCATGGCAATATCAATAATTTTTTTATCTGTTTCAGCCAGTTCCTGTCCTGCCATAGAAAGCCTTCTGTTTCTGATATAAGAATTTAAAGTCATTCCTGACATAAAACTGAACGCCCTATAAAACTCATAAGGCGACAAATTCAATTGTTTTGCCACATCATGAAAATGTATATCTTCCAACAAATGTTCTTCCACATAATCTATTGCTTTTTGCAGCATTTCAATCCACTGCATTTTAATTCTTCCTCCTTTATATGCGTCGGTATTAGTTATTTTTTCAATACCTGATTCATGCTCAACACAGTTCTTAGTGTGCAAATTGCCTCCTTTATATCAAGACAGGATACCTCATTGTCTTTTATACATTGCAACACATGTTCAATAGCGGACTCATAACAATTTGCCTGTGGCAAAGGAATTTCTTCCTTTTTTTCATCGCAGAACAGCTCTAACTTTGTATCGGTTGAACCGTTGGAATATCCATCCTCATAATAGCGAATTGTACCTCGCTCGAAAATCGCCATATAGCCAACAGAAAAAGGATATGCCTGTGGCATTGCAGAAATACCTCTGACCCATGCACAAGAATCTTCATATTTTAAATATGCAGTCACAGCAGATTGCTGCTCCCTTACATCAATGCTGCTTGCAGAAATGCTGTCCGGTTCACCAAGCAGTCTGGTAACAAAATCCATATCATGTATCATTAAATTTAACCCGATATGTTCACTGTCTAAATTCCCCCACCATGGCGGAGTTTCCCTTTTTACCCGAAGTTCTTTCAATGCACCTAATCTGTTATCTTTTATGATATGATAGAGATATTCATAAGGATATTCAAAACGCAAAAACAAGTCTACAAACACACGTTTATCATACTGCTCTGCTGCCTGTAAAATAGCTTCTGCATCTTCTAAAGATTCTGCTACCGGTGTTTCAATAAAAACATTCTTTCCAGCACGAAGTGCCTTTATTGCCATCTCTTTGTGCAGATAATTCGGGAGACAAATATCCACCAAATTAATTGCACTGTCACTCCAAATCTCTTCCATGTCATTTGTAACCTCAACATGAAATTTCTCTTTTATCTCTTTCCGTTTTTCCTCTTTTCTTCCCCATACAACTATTTCTTCTACATCTTCCATTTTAGCATATAATTCTACGTGATATGCTCCGAATCCCGTTCCCAAAACTGCAACCTTCATGCTATATACCATCCTTTCAAATGAATTTATGCTAAAATTTTATCATTTTTTTCAGATACTTTCTCGACCTGGTTTGCGTAATTTTGTCAACTTAAAAATACACCATCAACACTTCTAGGCGAAACTATTTTTTTCATTATAGCAGACCTCCTGCTAACTTACAACTATTTTGTGACTGTCCGTTGACTCGATTTGAATTATATTTTTCCCGAACTATCTTTAAATTCTTATCATTTTGTATTGACTTTTAAAACTGTTTCTGATATAATTAAAATCATTTGATTCAAAACAATTGATTTAATATAAAGGAGAAATAGTATGCCACCAAAAGCAAAATTTTCAAGAGAAGAAATTATAGAAGCTGCATTAAATATTGTCAGAACCGAAGGTTTTGATACTTTGACCTCAAGAGCACTGGGAAATAAACTTGGCAGTTCGGCAAGACCGATTTTTACGGTATTTCAAAATATGGAAGAAGTGCAGCAGTCTGTCATTGAAGCTGCAAAAAAGGTTTATAAAGAATACGTTCAAAAAGGGTTATCTCAAAAACAGGCATTCAAAGGCGTCGGAACACAATATATTCTTTTCTCTGTAAATGAACCACAATTGTTTCAGCTTCTTTTTATGACAGAACACAAGGAAATCCCTGATTTGTCAAAGGTACTTCCTTTAATAGATGAAAGCTATAAACAAATTCTTTTATCTATTCAAAGTGATTATGGACTGACCGCGGCTTTTGCTGAAAGGCTGTATCATCATCTTTGGATATACACACATGGTATCGCAACACTCTGTGCTACCAGAATGTGTCGTTTTACAGGTGATGAAATCAGCGAAATGATAACAGAGGTACTTATAAGCCTTCTAAAAAATATGAAAGAAGAGACTACTCATAGTTGAGATTGAGAAAATTACAAAATCTTATCTAAATGATGAACTACCCATCCCCTAAAGGGAATAGGTAGTTCATACAGCCAATCCAAAGAGCTGACTGATTTTCGTAAAATAAATTATCTTTTTCTCTCAGTATTATCTTAAATTAACTTCCTGTCTGCATCAAACTGTTTCAGCTTTGCAGTAAACTTCGACAGCCTGTTTCACAAATTCAGCAGTACCTTCTCCACCTGCTTTATCAATATTATGCTTCATACGTTCATCAGATACATACATCTGACCTAAACCACACAAAATTTCATCTGTACAATTATAATAATTTTCTGTAATAAATGCCTGTAATTCTGCTATTTTCTCCTGTACCTCTCTTTTTGCCGGCGGCAATTTGCGAAGCGTGCCAAATTCTACAAACAGAGAAAGTAATTTATCTGCTGTCATGTCAATCTCTCTGTCTGTTTTTTCTTTTGTTTTTTGCTCATATTCCTTATAGGCTTTGGTAGAACCCCATCTCTCTTTGACTTCTTCTGCATACTGGCCGATTTCCGTCTTATAAAAATCATTTAAATCCATTTTATCCACTCCTTTTCTTTGAATTTCATGGGCGAAACATATCAATTCGTCAATATGCTTTCGCCGCAGTTCTAATAATTTAATTTGCTGTTTCAGTGCCTCTTCGGGGTCAAATACCGGACTATCAAGAATTGCTTTAATTTCCTTTAATGAAAATTTCAGCTCCCGAAACAATAAAATATTCTGCAAGCGCTTAAGTGCCGCATTATCATACAAACGATATCCCGCCTCTGTAATTTTTGCGGGTTTTAACAAATCAATTGTATCATAATAATGAAGTGTACGAACACTGACCCCTGTAAGTTTGCTTACCTCATTTACAGTCTGCATATTTTCCTCCTTTTTAATTTTTTACCATTCCCTTTAGGAAATTGGATAGTTCACATTGTACACTATAACGTAACGTAAGAGTCAATAGATAAAAATATTTTTTTCTAAAAATTTTCTATAAAGTTACCCGACTAAAAAGCTGACAGATTTTTCCATAATAAAAATCAATCAGCTTTTTATAACATAAGATTTAATTCTGCAATTTAAAAATTGTTTTTTATTTTTAAAGACCTCAAACGCAAAGAACAGTTTATTACCGTCCGGCAATAATTTTATCTATCAACCCAAACTCCAGTGCCTGCGAGGCAGATAAATAATTATCCCGCTCCGTAGCTGCCTCGATTTCCTCTGCTGTCTTTCCTGTATTCTCCGCTAATATTTGATTCAGTCTTTTTTTACTGTGCTGAATATGCTCCGACATAATTTTTATATCTGTTGCCTGCCCCTGAACACCATTTCCATGAATTGCCGGCTGATGTATCATAATCTCCGCGTTTGGCAATGCCATACGTTTTCCCTTTGCCCCTCCTGCAAGCAGAAATGCTCCAAAGCTTGCAGCCAGTCCCATACATATTGTGGAAACATCACATTTCACATACTGCATGGTATCATATATTGCAAATCCCGCTGATACAGAACCACCCGGACTGTTTATATAAAACTGAATATCCTTTTCAGGGTCCTCTGCTTCCAGAAAAAGCATCTGCGCAATAATCAGTCCCGCTGAATTATCGCTGACCTCCTCACTTAAAAATATAATCCTGTCTGAAAGAAGCCTTGAATAAATATCATAGCTTCTTTCTCCCCTGCTCGTCTGCTCAATCACATAAGGTACTACACTCATGCCGCAATCCCGCCTCCTGTCAGTTTAAATAAAGGTATTACATAATTGATTTTCATATTGATATAAATTCTGTTCTGTTTTGGAATAAAATTCCCAATCCGCCTGTATTCCTGAGGCGTACAGATATATGCACAGCGAAATGCCTGTGTAAATGCCTGCTGAGAACCATAACCCGCCTCGAAGGCAATTTCAACTATGGGCTGTTTGGTTTCTGCCAGTTTTCTGGCCGCCTCATCAAGCCGCCTGCCCTGAATATACTTATATAATGTAATGCCTGTATTATCTTTAAACGTTCTTGCTATGTAAAACTTTGAATAGCTGAACTCTTTTGCTATTTTTTCTAATGACAGTTCTTTCTCCAAATTATCCTCAATATATAAAAGTATTCTTTTTGTTATTAATATATTCCCCATAAGCTGCTCCTTTCTGTTTTTCAAACATTATATCATTTTATAATTTATCTGTCTTAATAAAAATTGCTCTTTTTATAATTATCAAAAACATTGTAGATTCCGACCGTCAAAATTATGGTTTGAAACAGGTAAAATCATTATCAAATCTGCTTTACAGACGGTTTATACTTTCCCAGAAAGAAGCCTTACATTATAGTATATCAGTTTCATAATGCCAGCCACATCATGAAAAAAATAAAACGGGCTGTCGCATGAAGCAGAACACATACAAAATATAGTATCTATAAAATCACTATATCCTGTACTGCCTTTTCTTAGCACGACAGCCCTGTTCTATAATATTATACATATCAACACTAATGCCGATAATTTATCTGAACAAAGTAATTGCCAATATATGCAAATTAAAACAATACGGTAATATAATCCGCTGTATTTTCCTTGGGCAGGTGAATTTGATAACATTTGTAGTAAGAACATTCTTTTCTCTGACAATTTTATCAGATACCACAGAATAACATGCCCCAATTTCAACTGTATTCTTTGCTGTATAATCGGAAATATCATATGCATCGAAATATACAGTCTCTTCTTGATTCTCTGTATCTATTATTTTTATATGCTCATGATTTGTTCCAAATTCTGTACAGCACAAAATTCCCATACTGTGATAGAAATCCTGAGATTCAATCTGTATGCTTTGTTTTTCACAGAGCAGATTATCATATCTGTTGTCAATCGTTAACAAATATTCCACATCTGACAGAGAAATCCTGCTATTCTTATATTGGTCTGATAATACCAGAACTTCACCTGTATTGGTTAAACCGGAGAGATTATTTTCTTTTCTTTCGTCTTTTATATTATAAATGATTCCTTTATTATTGCAGTATTGTTCGAGAGGAACAAAATAATATTTATTTGACTGCTGAAATTCTGTCTTTGCTGTTTTTGGTTTCTTATCACTATTTAAAACTTTTTCTTTTAATAATTTATAGGTAGAATATTCTATCTCTGCACTTTCTTTAATTACATTTGATATTTTAATATTTATATCAGAATCCCATCCGACAATCGCATATTTTACAAGCACATTTATAATATGATTCCACTTGCTGGCAGATACAAATAATCCCTGAATGACCTCGCTTAAATCTATTCCAGATTCCGCAGACACATCATCGAGAAAATCCATAAAAAGGTTTCTTCCTTTTATTATCTCCCTAAGTGTAATAATGAACCGTGAATCAAGCACCTCGTCTGCTCCCAAAGGAGAGGAAAATTCTTCTTCAGGTGAAAATTCTGTCCTGAATTTCTCTGCAAACTCCGTGATATTATTCTTTAAATCCTCAAATTTACTATCCGAATTTTGTACAAATTCAGAAAGAAGCTGAATTGCACTTTTATTTTTGTAATTCTCTATTTTTTCAAAACGAAAATAATATCTGCATGCCGATTCTAATTGCTCTGGATTTAAATAAAATACCTGATTTGGAAAATCCTGGTCGGCAACAGCAAACATGTCTTTTTCCTCATCATATCCACAAATCTGCGATATATGAGTTGTATGGTCTTTTTGAAAAAAAGTCTTATTCCATGGCAGATAATAAGTATCTGTATGAAGAAGTGTAGTCATATTCCTTTTCAGGTTTTCTTTGATAAACGTAAATAACTCTTCAAATTTAAAATCACTGATTCTTTCAATTTTCACTCCACAGTATTTTTCCATACCTTCAAAGCAGTTTTCATATACATCAATATACCTGCTTAATTTTCCTGCTTTGTGTCCCTTTTCATAGAGCAAAGCATCTGATTGCTCTCCTTCACTTTCAGAATATATTTCCTCTTTGTAACTGGAATCAACGGAATTATTATCTGCTTTCCTGTAATATAAAAAGTTCCAGTAGTCTATAAATGCTGCTTTGTAGTTCTCATTCATTGTCTTGGAATAGCTTATCAGGGCATTTTCAAAACACATCGGAACATACAGGCGCAGCCTGTTGCTGTTATGCTCTATTACATGAATTATATCCATAAATCCTCCTTATCTGTTTTTAAAAACTTTCTTTTTGTAATTTATATATTTCAGAATACAAACCATTCATTTCCATAAGTTCATTGTGCGTTCCCTGCTCCACAATTCTTCCTTCATCCATAACAATAATTCTATCTGCAAATCTTACAGAAGCCAGTCTGTGTGTAATAAAAAAAGTAGTTTTATCCTTGCTGATTTCTATAAATTCCTGATATATTTTTTCCTCTGTCAGAGGGTCAACAGCCGCGGTTGGTTCATCTAAAAATACCATTGTATGCGGCCGGAACAGGGTACGCCCATAGGAAATTCTCTGCTTTTCTCCTCCGGACAAATCTATTCCGCCAAATTCTTTTCCTATAACAGTATTGATACCATTGTTAAATTTGTTAAATTTGTTTATCCCGAAAACATTTACCAATATATCTTTTATTTTTTCTGAATTTCCCATTTGCTCCATATGACTGATGCCTATATTTTCACCCAGTGTTAAATTATATAATACAACATCCTGTGGCATAATAGAAATATTATCATAACTCTCTTCCGAAAATCCATAATTACGACCATATTTTATGGAACCGCTTGTCGGTTGATATAAACCGCTGATTAATTTTATCAGCGTGCTTTTACCTGCCCCGTTTTTACCCACTATGGCAATATTTTCTTTTGGCTTTATATTCAATGTAATATTTTTTAATGCCTTTTTTGAACTGTTCGCATAGGAATAGGTTACTTCTTTTAAAGAGATGCCATCCTCTTTGTCAATGCACTTTTCAATACGTTCATTGGAGGTATCTTCAATATAATTATATAAATCATTGGAGAGAAATGTATTCTGCATTAAATCACATAATTGTGAAACAATGGCATTAATATTGTTAAAAATGGTCTCCATCGCCACAAACAAAACCACCATCTGTCCTAAATCATTATTTCCGTAAATAATGGTTATATAGATAATTGCGGCATAGCAAAAATACATAACACAATTCGAAAATAAATCAATCAGCAGGTTTTTATTACTCACCTGATTCCCTTTATTTACCATTTTAGAATATATATGATACCATTTTTTCAAAAAAAAGTCTGATGCCATAAATATTTTGGAATCCTTACTGGTAATATAGCTTGCATACTTTTGTACCTTCATTCTGTCCTCTGTCTGCTCATCCCGAAGCTTTTGTGTTTCTTTCATAACCTTCAGAGAAGAAAGCACTTTAATCGGAATAATAATTAACAGCGCTAAAACCATTTTGGGATTAATTTGTGCCAGATAGGACAGTATCATTACAAATGAGGCAAACGATATGAAGAATGTAGAAATAAACATCATCGTTACTCCTACTGCGCTTCCATATCCTTCTTTTGCTTTATCTAATTTTTTACAGTCATCAGCATTATCAAAAAAAGCCAGAGATTTTTTTGCAGTTGCCTTGATAATTACGTTTTGTAACGCAATCTCTGCTGTTATCCATAAATATGAGCCTAATAAATTTACAAATGAAGCTGAATTGCTGATAAACAGCGAAACACAGAAAAACAAAATTAAAACTAAAATTCTATAATAATCAAAAGCTTCCTTTGATATTTCATCAACTAATAAATTGATAGAGACTAATTTTATAAATGGAAAAGTAGCAACTAACAAAAGTAAAAAAATACCTGCTATTAAATGCAATTTATTTTCTTTATATATAATTGATACTGTTTTCCATATATAAGACATCTGTTTCATAGTTCACCCTACCTTTCACATTATGTCGCAGAACTTAGTACGTCGTCTTCATACATTGACTGCTGAGTAGTATACATTTTATAATATATGCCCCGTTGTTCCATTAATTTTTCATGACTGCCCATTTCACATATTTCTCCGTTATCAAATACCAGAATCTGGTCTACATTTTTGCTGAAAGCCAGCCGGTGTGAAACTACAAAACATGTCTGATTTTTCATGATTTTATCAAAATATTCAGAAATCCATTTTTCAAACTTCGGGTCCATAGAGGCTGTTGGTTCATCTAAAATCTTTACCAGTGTCTTTGACATAAGGAGTCTGGAAAGACTAAGTTTTTTCCATTCACCTCCCGATAAATTAATACCGCCGGAAAACATTGTACCCATAACAGTATCATACTGATTAGGTAAAGAATTTATAAATTCATCAATATGAATTGATTTTGCCACCTCGGCAATTGCATGATAATCATTCACCCTGTCTATATCTCCAATTCCTATATTCTCGGACAGAACCGTTTCATATCTTTGAGGCTCCTGCGTTAATGCGGAAAATATGCCTCTTATTTCAGCTTCACTAAAATCATTTAAATTTTTTCCGTCAATTAAAATCTCTCCACGTTCCGGCTTATATAAACCCATTAACAAATTCACAAATGTAGTTTTTCCTGCGCCATTCTCGCCCACAATAGAATAATGCTTGTTCTTCTCAATCTTCATACTGACGTCTTTTATTACCCATTTCTCCGAATTTGGATACCGGAACCATACATTTTTCAATTCAATCACCTTAAAGTCAGTAACGGTAACCTTTTTATCATAATTTACTTCTTCTATCTTTAAAAAACTGTCCAGTGTACTGATTGACTTTTTTGCTCTTACTATTCCGTTGATTTCCTGCGAAGCTCTCGCCATTACATTATTCAAGAAAACCGGAAGTATTGAAATAATAGATACCGCAAAGCCCACACTGATACCGCCATTTCTTAATTCACCAACCAAAATATATAATAAAATCCCGATATAGATACAAAAGGCCGCCCCGCAAATCTGAATTCTTTTTGCGCCTTTTAACTCCTCTTTAATAGATGTACTCCGAATTTCTGAATATTCCTTTTTCCAGATTTTCTGAAAATATGGAGAGTAATGAAACAGTATTCTTTCCTGAGCATATGTTTTATCCAGCAGAATATCTCTGATATAATCACTATGCCTGCGCAGTTTTGCAGTTCTTGACCATGTATCATAATATATCATTCCAGACTTGACAGAATAAAAGACCACCGGAATAAAAAATAAAATAATAATCAGGCTGTTTATAATTCCTAACTGCGCAATAATTGCAAACATAAAAATACTTTCAATCACATAACCCGCCAGATTGATACAACCTCTGATAAAATTCCAGACCTGTACGGATGCATCATTTAATAAATTAATCTGGTCATTTATTTCCTGTTTTTCAAAATAATGATATGGAATAAACACCTTTTTTCGATTAATGATATGGTCTGCATATAAAGAAATTCTTTTTTGTATATTCCTTCCTAGAAAAATCAAGCCAAAGGGAATCAAATACGAGTATAAAAAAATAGTACAGACATTTTTTATTAAACTCACAGGTATATTCTGACTGTCATTATTTACTAATGAGTCTATAAACTCAGTACGCACATTGGTTGAAACGGAAAGCACAACACCTGACAATACGCTCAAAACAATATACATTGCCAGTAAAATTATATTGTTTTTAAAAATAGTAGATAACATTGATTTTTTTTTCATTCTCATTACCTCATGCAAAAGATTAAATATCCTGATATGCTGTTTGTTTTGCCTGTTTTTCTATGTAATCATTTACCATTATTTCAATATGCTCTTTGTCACAGACATTCTTCAGCCCACAGCTCTTGCCCTGACAAAGCGGCTCAAAAACACAGTTCCGGCATGCCATATTGGTTTTAAGATAAAACTGTTTAAACTTGTCGTTGACTTCTATCATTCCTTTGTTATTTAAGACGCCCTTTACATTGTCTGTATATATTTTTGAACAGGTACGCACATCCCCGTTATAATCCAGTGCAAAGGCCATTTTATTAATTTCCTTGCACACAAAATAGTTGGGACATAAAAAATCTTCGTAAAATCTGTGCTCTGCCAGTGAATCCTTTGCTTTTTTATAGATATGGTCTGTTTCATTAATCAACTCCTTATGAAATGAGCGAATCGCCTTGCCTCCTCTGTCTTCAACAACACCAAGATTAATCAAAAAACGCTTGTCCTTTGAAAATGGTTCGTATAATGGCGCCCAGGAATCAATATCTTCCAGCAATTCTTTTGTGGTATTAATTCTGATTGCAACATTTAACCGTTTTAATTCTTTTGCTTCCAGCATATTCAATAAATTATTGTATACCGTGTGGAATGTTCCTGAACCATCTGCCAGAACACGACATTCATCATGGTTTTCAGGACTTCCGTCTACTGTGATTTGATATTGTGTAATATTTCTTTTATAGAGCTCCCTGAGCATTTCATCATCTAACAGATAAGCATTTGATATCATAACACCTGAAAATCTCTTTTTATAAAATTTACAGATATCTAAAATTCTGTCCAGATAATCGATATAATTGGAAAACGCCAGTGTAGGCTCACCGCCAAACAATACCAGCTTCAGGGTATGAAATTCATAAATATGCTTTATAATATATTTGATTAAATTTTCATATACTTCCTTTGGCATTACATGACTGGTATGTGTCTGCGCGCAATACTTACATCTGAAATTACATGCGGTGGTAGTAATAAGCGTAATATCAAGGACCCCGCTGTATACCTTGCCAAAATAAGAATCATTGCATAATCCGTATTCATCTTCCACAGACAAATCGGTGACAATCCCCGCTTCTTTTAATAAATTGAATTTGTGCTCTGAAATTTTTTCAAACTCTTTATTTTGTATATAAGTAATATCACTAAAATCAGAAAGCTTTACAATACGGTTGGATAATGTAT
>ERZ778516.1879-NODE-1879-length-15029-cov-4.491452_pt1 | contig 15029 bp, 9 predicted proteins | sample MGYA00510342_ERZ778516 | MGnify/ENA primary metagenome ERZ778516 (study PRJEB29527, sample SAMN07138961) | mouse gut metagenome | material: feces | host: mouse | place: China:Nanjing | collected 2016-01-25 ...
TCAGCCAAAACTACCTTATGCTCCCGATGCACTCGCTCCCATTATAAGCAGCGAGACCATAAGCTATCATTGGGGTAAACACGAGAAAACATATATTGATAATCTTAACAAGCTTATCCGCGATACCGAATGGGAGGACATGCCGCTTGAGGACATAATAAAGAAGGCATCGGGTCCGCTGTTCAACAATGCATCGCAGGCTTGGAACCACATATTCTACTTCTTCTCATTCTCGCCCGATGGCGGAGGAGAACCTGAAGGTGACCTCGCAGAAGCAATAGTACGCGAGTTCGGGTCATTTGAGGAATTCAAGAAACTGTTTGAAGAGGCAGGCGTAAACCTGTTCGGTTCAGGTTGGGTATGGCTTTCACAGGATGGTGACGGACGACTCTTTATAACCCAGGGACCGAATGCGGCTAATCCCCTTACCCAGGGATTGACGCCTATTCTTACATTCGATGTATGGGAACACGCCTACTACCTCGATTACCAGAATCGCCGAGCCGAAGCGTTGCATAAGCTTTGGGACATCATCGACTGGGATGTAGTCGGCAGTCGATACACCAAGAAATAAAGAATCGTACTTTTCTCATATACGCGCGAGAGCGCAAAACCGACTATAGCACTTTTAAGCATAATGTGATGAATGAAGAGCAAGGGACTCGTGAGAGCCCCTTACTTTTTTTATGTGGGTTTGTAGGGCATCGACGCTAAACAATAATGTTAAATGCTATGTTTTATTAGATATAATTTCAACTTTTATGGATAATGTAACTAAACTCATACCGGATCATAAAAGAGGTGCTAAGCGGAGAATATTGCTTATTCTTCACATTCTTGTGTTGTTGATGTCAATAGCCTTGATAGTGCTGATATCCTACGACGCATTCCGCAACATATCGTTCATTGCCAATGAAATGTATCTGAAATTGCAATTCTGGATATGCCTGTTCTTCATCTTTGACATCATAGTGGAGTTCTTTCTATATCCCAAGAAATGGACCTATATTTGCCAGCACTTACTGTTTTTCATTGTCAGCATTCCCTATCTTAATATAATAGCCTACTACAACATACAGCTGTCGCCCGAAATGCTCTATCTTGTGAGGTTCATACCCATGATTAGAGCCGCCTACGTACTTGCAATAGTGCTCGGAGTGCTGTCGACCGACAAGATTTCGAGTATGTTTGCCGCTTATGTCGGTCTGCTCATCACTACGGTCTACTTTGCAAGCCTGATGTTTTTCATAGAGGAGCATTACGTTAATCCCGGAGTGTCTACATTCTGGTCATCGCTGTGGTGGGCATTTATGGATGTAACCACAGTAGGATGCAACATCAACGCCATAACGCCCACCGGCAAGGTTCTCGCTGTAATACTGGCGGCCGAAGGTCTTATCCTCTTCCCCGTATTCACAGTCTACATAACCAACGCCATGACACGCAAAAGCTCGGACAACACACAGCAGGGCGACAACACGACATCATCAAAGCCCGCCAACGCTACAGCAGCTACAGTCGCTCCTGCCGTCGCCTCCACAGCATCAAATTAGTTTATGATATCGAATTTTTTTCGTATCTTTGACTTCATCATATAAATTGTGCATCATCGAGCCCCGAAACTGATTCATCGGCTCGATGATGCATAGTGTAGTAAGAAACTTAATCAGAAGAAAACAACACAACAAAATTATGAATCTACAATCGATCATATTGGCGTTATCGCTGATAATACTTTCAACAACGGCAATAAACGGAGCCGATAACACACCGTCGTCATCAACGGTGTTTTCACGCGTAGAGAGTCCCGACATACCTTCGTCGATAAAGTTTGCCGACAAGACAATCGACCTTGACCGAACCGACATGTACGAGCGACTTGACCGAGAACTCACATCAATGATATACACCCATGGCAATACGCTGCTTGTGCTGAAGCGTGCCAACAGATACTTCCCCAAACTTGTGCCCATACTGAAAAAGAACGGAGTTCCGGAGGACATGATATATCTGGCCTGCATTGAAAGCACGCTAAATCCGCGAGCCTACTCAAGCGCAAAGGCAGCCGGATTGTGGCAATTCATTCCCTCCACAGCCAAGCAATATGGCCTTGAAGTCAACGAGTATGTCGACGAGCGTTATCATCCCGAAAAAGCCACAGCAGCGGCATGTCGTTACCTGAAGTCGGCATATTCCAAATACGGCAACTGGGAATCGGTAGCAGCCTCCTACAACGGCGGCATGGGCCGAATAACCAAGGAGCTGTCGGCACAAGGTGTATCAAGCGCCTACGACCTCTATCTTGTCGACGAAACGGCGCGTTACATCTATCGCCTGCTGTCGATGAAGCTGATCATGGAGAATCCGGCAAAATACGGATTCAGGCTTTCATCCGACCAGCTTTACCAGCCTATACGCACAAAGACCGTAACCGTGAACGTCCCTGTGGAAGACTGGCAGACGTGGGCGCTGGACCACGACATAAACTACATGATACTGCGCGAATACAATCCCTGGATTAGGGCGAAATCGCTTCCCAACAAGACGGGCAAGACCTATGAGGTAAAGATACCGCTGAAGGAGGACCTGAACCGCTCGACCCAGCAAAAGAGCGTCTACAATAAGAACTGGGTTATAGATTGATGTGATAATCTACAATCCGGACTTATTAAAACCCGAAACAATATATGGAAGAGAATCAAGAAGTGCTTTCGGTACTCGGTGCAAGAGTACATAATCTGAAAAACATTGATGTAGACATTCCGCACAACAAGCTCACGGTAATTACCGGATTGAGCGGCAGCGGAAAGTCATCGCTGGCTTTTGACACTATATTCGCCGAAGGCCAGCGTCGCTATATCGAAACATTCTCAGCCTATGCACGCAATATGCTCGGAACGCTTGAGCGACCCGATGTCGACAACATATCGGGACTAAGCCCCGTAATCGCAATCGAGCAAAAGACCATCAACCGGAATCCGCGAAGCACAATAGGCACCACGACCGAAATATACGATTATCTGCGTCTTCTGTATGCTCGCGCCGGAGAAGCCCGAAGCTACATAACGGGAGAACCGATGCTAAAATACACCGACGAGAAAATCGTGTCGATGATTCTTGAGAAGTATATCGACAAGAAGATATACATTCTCGCTCCACTGGTCAAGAATCGAAAGGGCCACTACAAGGAGCTGTTTGAACAACAGCGCAAAAAAGGCTACCTCACGGTGAGAGTCGACGGCGAAATGCGCGAAATCACATTCGGCATGAAGCTCGACCGCTATAAGAATCACTCCATCGAGCTTGTAATCGACAAGCTGAAGGTCAACCACAAGGATGTGACGCGACTGCGTGACTCGGTGAACAAAGCGCTTCAACAAGGCGGGAAGCAGCTGATGATCTATGATGTGGAGGGTGATTCAATAGGCTACTACAGCCAGTTGCTGATGGATCCCGTCAGCGGAATATCCTACCGAGAACCGGCTCCTCACAATTTTTCGTTCAATTCACCGCTCGGAGCGTGTCCTACATGCAAAGGCCTCGGATATGTCAATATCGTCGACCGCTCGAAGCTCATACCTAACGACAAGCTGTCGATACACGATGGAGGCATAGTGGCATTGGGCTCCTACAAGAATTCGATGATATTCTGGCAGATTTCAGCCATCTGCGAGAAGTATGGCTACACGATAAAGACTCCGATAAAGGACTTGAGCGAAGAGGCGCTGAATGACATCCTGAACGGCACCAATGAACGCCTGCAGCTAAAGACCGACAGCCAAAGCACATTCAACTATTTCCAGACCTATGAGGGACTGGTGAAGTATATCGAACTTCAGCAATCGGACGAAGCTTCAGCCAAGGCACAAAAATGGAGCGGACAATTCTATTCGCGCTGCGTTTGTCCCGAATGCAACGGTCAGCGGTTGAACAAGGAAGCTCTTCATTTCTTCATCAACGGCAAAAACATCGCGGAGCTTGCCGCGATGGACATATCGGCACTATATCAATGGATGCTCACCGCCGAAGAGGGAATGTCGTCACAGCAGGCAATGATAGCGCGTGAAATACTCAAGGAGATAAGGACGCGACTGAAATTCCTGGTTGATGTGGGCTTGGAATATCTGTCGCTCAACCGCAACTCATCGACCCTGTCAGGAGGCGAAAGCCAACGTATAAGGCTTGCCACACAACTTGGATCGGAGTTGGTAAATGTCATGTACATTCTCGACGAACCGAGCATAGGCCTCCACCAACGCGACAACAAAAGACTTATAAACTCCCTGAAAAGGCTGCGTGACGCCTATAATTCAATAATAGTCGTAGAGCATGACAAGGAGATAATGCTGGAGGCCGATTACGTGGTCGATATCGGCCCCAAAGCAGGTCGCAAGGGCGGTAATGTGGTATTTGCCGGAACGCCGTCAGAGATGCTTAAAACCGATACATTGACCGCCCAATACCTTAACGGCGCCAAATGCATAGCAATTCCCGAAAAGCGACGCGAGGGCAACGGCAAGTTCATAACGTTGTCGGGGTGCACGGGACACAATCTAAAGGATGTGACATTGAAGCTGCCGCTTGGCAAGTTTGTGTGCATCGCGGGTGTGTCGGGAAGCGGAAAATCAAGCCTCGTAAACGGCACGTTACAGCCAATCTTAAGCCATCATTTCTATCGCTCGCAACAAGAACCGTTGCCCTACGAGAAAATCGAAGGGATAGACAATATCGACAAGATCGTGACAGTCGACCAGTCGCCTCTCGGCCGCTCGCCACGCTCCAATCCGGCCACATATACCGGAGTGTTTGCCGACATACGCAATCTTTTCGTAAACCTGCCTGAAGCCAAAATACGCGGATACAAGCCCGGACGCTTCTCGTTTAATGTCGCAGGAGGACGCTGTGAGGCATGCAACGGCAACGGATACAAGACGATTGAAATGAACTTCCTGCCCGATGTGCTTGTGCCGTGTGAAGTGTGCGGAGGAAAGCGTTACAACAGGGAAACTCTTGAGGTGAGATTCAAGGGCAAATCGATTGCCGATGTGCTCGACATGACGATAAACCAGGCCGTAGAGTTCTTCGAGAGCGTGCCAAACATCCTGAAAAAGATAAAAGTTCTTCAGGAGATAGGATTGGGTTATATCAAGCTCGGACAACCTTCAAGCACACTGTCGGGAGGTGAGAACCAGCGTGTGAAGCTTGCCACCGAACTATCGAAAAGGGACACAGGAAACACGCTGTTCATCCTTGACGAACCTACGACCGGATTGCACTTTGAGGACATAAACGTGCTTCTCGGCGTCATCAACAAGCTTGTCGAGCGCGGAAACACAGTGCTCGTCATCGAACACAACCTCGATGTACTGAAATGCGCCGACCATATTATAGACATGGGACCCGAAGGAGGCAAAAACGGAGGCTGCATAATAGCCGAAGGCACTCCCGAGGGAATCGCCCGGGGCGATTCACCTACCGCAATCTATATAGCAAGCGAATTGAAACAGCAATAATTGCGCTCAACATATTGAGTCGCTGTCGTTTAAATTAACGGCAGCGACTTTTTGTTTATAGCAGATTGCCATATTACACACCAACTACCATAAAATCCAAAATATCGCAAAGAATTTATGTTGCAAAACATATAAAATAATTTGCATAATATATTTAAATATTAAGAGCAATGGTGAATAAACTTTAAATATCCTATTTATAGGCACTTATCGGGTTAATAACTACTAAATCGATAAGCAATTCAATCAACCATAGTGTTAGAATATAAACAGAGGTTTGATCAACGACAAATTTACAAATGGAACACATGTCTATGTGTTTGCAAATTTTAAATAGCGAAATTCAGTTTGCAAATCCACAAATGCAAATAATGATTCGATTTACAAATAAATCCAAGTTGCATTTGAATACAGACAATTTACGTCGCTAAACGTTTTCAATTCTTAAAATTGTCACCCCAAATCTATTAACAAAAGCCAATTTTACCACTTAACACTCCTAAATATTTAATCTAATTAACCAATTACCATACACGTTATTAAAAATATGTTGAGCGTTACTTTAGCTATCTCGCGACGGACGCAAATCACTTTAACTTTTAATATCAATAATATAGTATAATCGATTGATAGCCATATATACTACGCATAAATATTAAAGTTAAAGCATAAACAAATTCTCGTCTTCCCCACCCTGCTTCTCTTTGTATTCAAAATTCAATTTGCAAATGCATTGCAACAATTTTCATTATTAAATTTGGAATTTACAATTTAATTAATTACATTTGCACATCCTAATTACAAAATTAAACATCAATGGATATAGCTTCACGCATCAAAATTTTCATGGATTATTTGGGAATTCCCAATTCTCAATTTGCCGATACATGCGGAATCCCGCGTCCATCCCTGTCGCAACTGCTGAATGGGCGCAATAAAAAAGTCAGCGATGAAGTCATCGGCAAAATTCATGACGCCTACCCGTCGTTATCCGTCCTGTGGTTGATGTTTGGCGAAGGGAGCATGGTGCCTGATGCAAATAACGAAATCTCAGAGCATGAAAACGACCTGTTTTCAGCATCACAAGCCGCTGAATCAAATGATAATGAGGGATTTGCGTTGGATTCCGACTTTATGCAAAGTGAAGTGCCTCAAATGCCGGAAAAAATTGAGGAATCGGCCAACAGCATAAAACGCCCCATTCGCAAGGAAAACAACATTGCCGACACCGTACAGCCCGCACCGCAGGCATCAATGTCGTTGAATTTTGACAACACCAAGAAGATTGTCAACATCATGGTGTTTTATAACGACAACAGTTTTGAATGGTTCGTGCCTAAATCATGACGCAATAAATCATCATAAGCCTACTTTTTCAAACAGCAGCCTTTAAGGTATGCTGTTTTTTTCTTATTTTTGCGAATAATCAAAAATCATTTTCACAACAACATGAAGAAATTCATTCTTGATTTTACGGTAGTTGAAAATCGTCGTCTACACGACCTGTATTCACTACTCATCCTGCGTCCTTGTCAGGGGACACTACCCGACATGTTGCCGGGACAATTCGTACAGGTGGCTGTCGACAATTCAAAGACCACCTATTTGCGACGCCCCATCTCCATAAATTATGTGGATTACGAGCAGAACCATCTGTGGCTGCTTATTCGCAAAGCCGGCGACGGCACAGCTGCTCTTATAGAAAAAGAGAGCGGTGACATTGTAAATTTGGTATTGCCGTTGGGCAACTCATTCACCGTACCCGCTCCCGGCAAGAAGGTGCTGCTGACCGGTGGAGGCGTAGGCGTAGCCCCGATGCTCTATTGGGGAAAATGGCTTAAGGAACATGGAACCATGCCTGAGTTCCTGCTTGGAGCCCGTTCGGCCGGCGACATACTTGAACTGGAGGAGTTCAAGGCAATCGGAAAAGTGAACATCTCAACCGAGGACGGCACTCTTGGCGAGAAAGGACTCGTCACCACCAACAGCGTCCTGTCGCAACATTGGGATATGATATATTGCTGCGGTCCGGCTCCGATGATGAAAGCTGTTGCAAAAGTTGCACGGTCAATAAATGCCGAATGTGAGGTGTCATTGGAAAACATGATGGCCTGCGGCCTCGGCGCGTGCCTGTGCTGTGTCGAGAACACAGTGAAAGGCAATGTATGTGTATGTACTGAAGGTCCCATATTTAATATAAATAGTCTGACATGGCAAGATTGAATGTAAACATAGGAGCACTCAAGCTGAAAAATCCCGTGCTTACCGCATCGGGAACATTCGGCTACGGCGAGGAGTTTGCCGATTTTATCGATTTAAGCCGACTTGGAGGCTTCATAATAAAGGGCACGACACTCAATCATCGTGAAGGCAATCCCTATCCCCGCATGGTTGAAACCCCCTCGGGAATGTTGAATGCGGTAGGACTGCAAAACAAAGGCGTCGATTACATGATCGAGCACATCTATCCGCGCATAAAGGATGCCGGCTCCGAAGTAATCGTGAATGTTTCCGGAGCCACCGTTGACGACTATGTAGCCGTTTGCGAAAAGCTCGCTCCGCTCGATGCCATCAACGCCATCGAGGTAAACATATCATGCCCCAATGTAAAGCAAGGCGGCATGGCATTCGGCACCAGCTGCTCGGGAGCCGCCGAGGTGACGCGTGCCGTAAGACGCGCCTATCCAAAGAACGTAATAGTAAAATTGTCGCCCAACGTGACATCCATCGCCGACATTGCAAAAGCCGTTGAAGCGGAAGGCGCCGACTCGGTATCGCTCATCAACACTCTGCTCGGAATGTCGATTGATGTCGAGCGACAGCGTCCGCACCTGTCAACCATCACCGGAGGCCTATCAGGAGCCGCTGTACGCCCCGTAGCCGTGCGTATGGTATGGCAAGTAGCCCATGCGGTCAAAATTCCCGTAGTGGGCCTTGGAGGCATCATGAACGGTCGCGACGCGATAGAGTTCATGCTTGCAGGTGCTCGAGCCATAGAGGTAGGTACGGCCAACTTCATCGACCCCGCAGTGACGATTAAGATAATCGACTACATGAACGACTACTGTGAGCGACACGGAGTAGATGACATTAACGACATAGTGGGAATGATATAAACCTACTGTCCTTATAAAATAACGCGGGGCGAAGTGTTCTAAATGAATCCTTCGCCCCGCGTATATTAGAGCCGGTTCGACAATAAATATTAAAGGCTCTTACATGACAAATACTATTTCAAATATCGTTTTTCGAGTTCTTTGTATTCGGGAGTGAGCTTTATCTCCTTTATACATTTATCGATGCTGTCACGCATCTCGGGACGCTTATTGCTCACTATCCACGATTGAAATTGGGTGAATGAGATGTCGGTCGATATGTCAACATCGGGATAGTCCTTTGCCATGGCTTCAGCCACACGCTCATTTATCACGGCCTGCTTTATTTCGCCAAGAGCCGTCATCAGGAATAACTGCTCGGGACCGTAAAGCTTCTCATGCTCCACATATATTGTGTCGCCTATCTCATGCCCCAGATTGATTATGCGACTCTCTATCGACGAACCGTCGACAATCCACACCGTGTCGCCCGCCAAATCAAGCTGATTTTTGACCCTTGCGTTACCCGATGAGTCGCGCAGCTGCACCAGCACCTGCTTGTCGAGCAAAACGGGTTCAAGGAAAGCGTAACGCTCCTTGAATTCAGCGGTGAGAGGGATGTCAGCGGCCAATATGTCGTAGGTGTCATTTTCTATATATTGCAGAGCCTTGGAAAGTGTGACCACCGGATGAAACTTCAGCTTAAGACCGTGACGCTCCGCTATCATGCGCATAAGATCGTAATTGAATCCGCCAAGTGTATCATCTATTGTATAGAACGAAATCGGCGAATACTCAATAGCGACATCGAGAGTGTCACCTCCCGACGGACGAAGCTCATCGGAAATATAGCTGCGATTGCATTTGCGAAGCGAATAAAACAATCCGACTATCACGATAAGCAGAATCAGGTATAACACCACATGTCCGCGTGATGCAGGTTTAATCGGTTCCATCAGTTTGCAAAGTCTATTGACAGTCCTATCTGGAATTTGCGGGGATTAAGAGGATAGTGAGGCATCGAGAAATAGTTGTTGCTCGTCATACCCTGGTTGAAATGGCTGAACATAACATAAAACCGTGTCTTGCTCAACTTCATGTTGACATAGGCATTCATAAACGGATATCCTCCGCAATCGATTTCATCCTGATTATAGAATGTCATAGTCGCAGGCTGATAACCGGGAGCCTTGTACTTGGTGTAATAGTCGCAGTCGACACCGAGCTGCACATCAAGCACGCGAGCCACTTTAAATGAAAGGAACATATTGGAGTAGATCGCCAGCTTGGGTAGCGGAATTATGCCCTGCTCCGACGATGTCTGATAAGTCACCTTGTTGTTCCAGTTAAAGGGTCCGAATGAAAGATCCTGATTAAGCGTGGCACTGAATATCTGAACACTTCCGCCATGCTGCACAGGCATGCAGTTTTTATTGAAGTAGATGTAATTCTGAATATTTTCAACACCAGCCGTCAGGAAAGTGCCGGTGTGCGGAATCGACAGGCGACCGCCCACCCTGAAGCTGCGCGTTTTACCGAAATCGTTATCCCAGATGAAGTGATTTGACACGTAATGGTTCATCAGATATGGCGCCGCTTCATTCCTGAATCGCCCGTATCCGGTTATCGTCACTGAATCGCCGAGCAATTTGAATCGTGTCGACACACTGCCGTCGATGTCGAGATCGCCTACCACATCGCCGATAAGGCCGAAACGAGCCGTAGCCTCATAGGTCAACAACGAGCCATGCTGTTTGGTCAATTGGCCCCCTACCCACAGCAGATTCTGCTTAGCGCTCTCAGGCACCTTATTTACGGGGTAAGGCGACAATCCCTCAGGCAGCGAAGGCAATCGGTCGATTGTATCGGTCGTCTGAGTATAGCTGCGTATTTCATGAGTTACAAATGCTGCCGCTCCAAATTTAGCAAACTTATTGAACTCCTCAAGCAACGACACACCAAGTGTATTGGTCAATGACCAATATTTAGTGTGGTCATCGGTTCCGTCAAGATTGAGATAAGTGTTTTCCCAATAGTCACGTTCCGAAGCCACTTTGTTTTTGAATGTATGACGGCCCGATTTGTAGTCGAGCGTCCATATAAAGCTCGACACGGGTACAAACGTTTCAACCGTAGTGGAGTCGTCGATTTCCTCTTCCTTCCAGAATCCCACCTTATAGGCATTATTGACATAGAACTGTGCGCCTACTACACGATTGAACGCACCTGTAAGATTGGTAGGGATAGCCTTAGGCTCAATCTTATTCTGGCCGGCCTGAAGCTGTGCCGGGTCGGTTATATAGAGGTCGTCGGTTATTCCTCCGTTCTCCTGACCAAGCATATTCCAGTGGTTAAGGAACGCTTGCATCTCATATCGATCGCCCATGTATGAGCCCGACAATCCCCAGATAAGATCCTTGGTGGCCTGATAGTCATAACTACCCTTCGAGTATATGTAGTCTATCATTGCGCCTATCTGGGCCTTCTTGTTCACGTTGCCTGAAAATGTCGTTTTCAACCGATCCTGAACATTCTCCTTGCCTCCGCCCGTATTGTAGGAGAGCAGAGTCATAGGTATTCGGGTGTTGTAGAACTTGTGGGTCGACAGCGAAGGCAGCCAAGCATAAAGCGCATCCTTGAAGAAGAATTCGCCCATTGGCTCTCGGTCAAAGAATATCATGTTCTGTCCCGCCGCGCCAAGATTGCCGGTAGTGGCATAAGCCGACGACACAGCCGACGGCACCGACTCCTGCGCGTAGTTATAGAGTGTGGTGTCGATGGTTGACGGCTCCCTCAATCCCAACGGGGGAAGCATTTTCCATGCATAGGACGGTGCTATTACCGGATCCTTTGCCTGCATTACCGCAATAGCGGCAACGACAAGGCCTGTTATAAAGATAGTTTTCTTCATTGTAACGCAAAGTTACACCAAAACATGCTAATAATCGGCACTATGAGCCAAAAAATTCACCCGCGACATGCTCCTTTGCAGGCAATTGTTACAATAAAGGGCCGTCCTATACAATGAGGACAGCCCTTCAATGCTTTATTCGGCCGCGATTAATTGCCCAATTCCGAGAGGAACTTTATTCGCATAAGCCTTATCTCTTCTTCCGTATATTCGGAGCCGAGTTCGTTTATGGCATCCTCCAAAGCGTCGCTTTCGCTCTCCTTGAAGTACTCGAATATGTCGAGCTGACGGTCTTCGTCCATAATCTCGTTAAGGAAATAGTCGATGCTTATCTTCGTTCCCGAGTAGACTATAGCCTCTATCTCGTCGAGAAGTTCGCCAAATTCAAGGCCCTTGCTCTCGGCCAACGAATCAAGTGCTATCTTACGGTCGATACCCTGGATTATCGATATTTTAAGCTTGCTCTTGTTGGCGACGCTGCGCACCCTCAAATCTTCGGGACGCTCGATTTCATTCTCCTCCACGTGGGTCTTTATAACCTTTATGAACTCTTCGCCATATCGCTTTGCCTTGCCGGCTCCCACACCCGGAATGTTCTGCAGCTCTTCGATGCTTATAGGATAGGTGGTGGCCATGGCTTCCAGCGACGGATCCTGGAATATCACGTAGGGAGGCAGTTCGAGTCGCTTGGCCAGCTTTTTTCTCAAATCCTTGAGTATGTTATACAACTCCGGATCGACCGCACAAGCGGCTCCGCTCTTCACAACCATCTCTTCCTCCTCTTCGTTGAATTCATTGTCCTCTACAATCTTGAACGAAGTAGGTTTCTTATAATACGCTTTACCTTTAGCGGTGATTTTCAATAGTCCGAAATTCTCGATGTCACGGTCAAGGTATCCGGCTATTATGGCTTGTCGTATCACTGTATTAACAGTGCGAGCGTCACTACCCTGCAGACAACCGAATACTTCCAGGTCATCGTGATTGTAAGACTTGACGGTAGCCGTATTGTTTCCCAGCATAACGTCGATTACTTGGTCGGACTTGAATTTCTCTTTAAGTGCGGCGACAGTTTCAATCACGGCACACAATTCATCTTTAGCTTCCACTTGTTTTTTGGGATTTAAACAATTATCACAGTTCCCGCAGTTGTCCTCATTGTACTCTTCTCCGAAATAATGCAACAACGATTTTCGACGACATATCGACGATTCGGCATAAGAGGCGGTTTCAATAAGCAATTGCTTTCCTATCTCCTGTTCAGCCAAAGGCTTTCCCTGCATGAACTTCTCCATCTTCAAGAGATCCTTGTTGATGTAGAATGCTATGCACTGCCCCTCTCCGCCATCTCTTCCGGCCCTACCGGTTTCCTGATAGTAACCTTCGAGCGACTTGGGGATATCGTAGTGGATTACAAATCGCACATCGGGTTTGTCAATACCCATGCCAAACGCGATGGTGGCAACGATTACATCCACTTCCTCGAGAAGGAACGCATCCTGATTGGCCGACCTGGTGGCTCCATCCATACCGGCATGATAAGGAAGAGCCTTGATGTTGTTTACCTTCAGAATCTCGGCGAGTTCCTCGACCTTCTTTCGGCTCAGGCAGTAGATTATTCCGCTCTTGCCGGGATTGGCCTTGATGAACTTGATTATGTCGCGGTCGACATTGGCCGTCTTGGGTCGCACTTCGTAATATAGGTTGGTGCGATTGAACGACGACTTGAACACAGCGGCATCCTGCATACCGAGATTCTTCTGTATGTCATGCTGAACCTTCGGTGTGGCCGTCGCAGTAAGAGCTATTACAGGACGACGATTTATCTCGTTTATAATCGGGCGTATGCGTCGGTATTCAGGGCGGAAGTCATGACCCCACTCCGAAATACAGTGCGCCTCGTCAACGGCATAAAACGAGATGGGAACTGTTTTAAGGAATTCAATATTTTCTTCTTTGGTGAGCGATTCAGGTGCCACATAAAGCAGCTTGGTCTTACCTGATATTATATCGCTCTTGACTTGATCGATTGCAGTTTTATTGAGAGAGGAGTTCAGGAAATGGGCCACATTGTCATCCTCACTGAAATTGCGCATGGCATCGACTTGATTTTTCATCAATGCAATTAGCGGTGAAATGACAATGGCCGTACCCTCCATCAATAACGATGGCAATTGATAGCATAATGACTTGCCGCCGCCAGTAGGCATCAAGACAAATGTATCATTCCCCGCAAGAAGGCTGGAAATGATTGCCTCTTGATTACCTTTGAAGGTGTCAAATCCGAAGTGCTTCTTAAGCTCTTCTGTAAGAACTATATTCTTTGCCATGGTTGTAAGATTTTGATGGTTTCTGTCAATCTTTATCTTGTCTTTTCAGCTTCCGGTTTTATTGATTTATTTCAAAATTGGCTTTCTTAAGTTTTTCGAGCGCGTATTCACGCGTCACCTCGAAAGTTTCGGGCTTTTCCGTTGGAATATCAAACATGGAGTCTATCATGATCGACTCGACAATCGAGCGCAATCCACGAGCTCCAAGCTTATATTCAATGGCTTTGTCCACAATGAGGTCGAGTGCGTCGTCACTGAACGACAACTTCACGCCGTCCATCTCAAACAACTTTACATATTGACGCACAATGGCATTCTTAGGCTCGGTGAGCACTCGTCGCAAAGCGTCGCGGTTAAGCGGTTCGAGGTTGGTGAGAATGGGCAATCGCCCTATTATCTCCGGTATAAGGCCAAACGACTTCAAGTCCTGTGGCGCTACAAATTTCAGATAGTTATCGCGCTGAATGCGCTGACGGGCCGGATCGGTCGAGTATCCTACCACATGGGTGTTGAGCCTGTGAGCGATCTTCTGTTCGATTCCATCAAATGCACCTCCGCAAATGAACAGGATGTCCTTGGTGTTTACGGGAATCATGCGCTGCTCGGGATGCTTGCGGCCTCCTTGAGGCGGTACATTCACGATTGAGCCCTCGAGTAGCTTAAGCAAGCCCTGCTGCACACCCTCGCCGCTCACATCACGTGTAATCGACGGATTGTCGCCCTTACGGGCTATCTTGTCGATCTCATCGATGAACACTATACCCTTTTCAGCCTTAGCCACATCATAGTCAGCGACTTGCAGCAATCGAGTGAGAAGGCTCTCAATATCCTCGCCCACGTAACCGGCCTGTGTCAGCACCGTAGCATCGACTATGGTAAACGGCACATTTAGCAACTTGGCGATTGTCTTTGCAAGCAATGTCTTGCCGGTGCCTGTAGGCCCCACAAGGATTATGTTGCTCTTCTCAATGTCTACATCGTCATCCTGCTTTTGCGAAAGACGCTTGTAGTGATTGTAAACAGCCACCGAAAGATACTTCTTGGCATCGTCCTGGCCTATTACGTATTGATTCAGAAATTCGTATATTTCCTTTGGCTTGGGTATATCAGTCATCGAAGTGGCTTCCTTGGAGGCCGCTTTGTTCTCACGGTGATACTCATCGAGCATTCCGCTTATAGC
>ERZ778516.1881-NODE-1881-length-15018-cov-3.823765_pt1 | contig 15018 bp, 11 predicted proteins | sample MGYA00510342_ERZ778516 | MGnify/ENA primary metagenome ERZ778516 (study PRJEB29527, sample SAMN07138961) | mouse gut metagenome | material: feces | host: mouse | place: China:Nanjing | collected 2016-01-25 ...
TAAATTCAATGCCGACAGGTATCTGAATATGCCCAGACCATACCCAATTACATTGGGGCAAAAAATGTACGGTTATGCCATGCCGAAACAATATACCATGCTGAAAGACGCACCATATGTAATTATTCCTTTGTTCAAATCAAAAGAATTGAATGGTGAGTATGTTTCCAAATTAAATCCTTTCGCTACTATTTGGTGTGTAATACAACATATCTTTTTAGCGGCAGCAGCAGAAGGACTATCCTGCTCAATGCGTATACCGCTGAATAAAGAACACGATATTGTTAAGAAAAAACTGAAAGTACCGCCGACTATATGATACCTGTGTTTATCGGTATTGGTTATGCAAATTCCGAAGAAGTGCAATTAGAACAATATAAACCTGATATAGAGAAACAGATCCGCTTTGGGAGATGGAAATGATTATAAAAGAAATTACAAAGTCAGCGCGAAAAGGTGGTGGGAATAATGCCTGAACTACAATATAAAATTGCAGAAGGTAATACGGCTGAGATTTTTGAAATCGACGAGAAAAAAGTACTAAAATTATTTAAAACGGGTTATTTGAAAAGTACTGTACAGCGTGAATATAACAATTATTGTATGGTAAGCAGGGTAATGGAGAATATACCCAAACTGTTTGAATTTGTGGAGGAAAATCAACGATTTGGATTTATAATGGAAAAGGTTCAAGGAAAAAGTCTTGTATCGCTGATGCTTGATAACTCTACTTTCGGACAGGCGATGGAGATATTTACAAATCTTCACAAAAACTGGCTTGAAGAACGATGATAAATGGCAAAAGGAGTAAAGTTTATGGCATCATGGATGATACAATTAAGGGTTGCACAGCAACTCTACCGACAACTGAATATTGAATCTCTGGGCAAGGGAAATCGTCTATTCATGCACGATATAGTATTGAGAACGATATATCAGAAGATAGTAATCTAGGTCTTACGTTAAATTCCTGAAATTTGGTAGAATTTTTAATGGTTTTGTGATAGAATTATTATTGATTTTAACCTATCAATTGTGTCAGGTGGGGTGTAAGCCCCACCTGATAAGCTGCTTCGATAACGAACCCGAGTGCGCAGAAATGCCTGGAGGGGCAATATTTTGCAGAAATGTTTGGAAATGAATGAAATAGTTTTGTGATTTGTATGGAATGGGGTAAATATGACACAGAAAAAGAAGAAAACAGTCCGCCATATTATCATAGGTATAGGACTTCTCTGGCTGATTATTATAATCGCAGCACTTGTATTATTTAGAAATGAATTGCGCTCCCTTATGTCATTGGAAAAGGTGGATAAATACGGAATGTATCAAATGACATATTATGGCGATTATGGTTTTGATGAATTTTTGGAAGTTGGTGCCAGAAATGATGCGGATATTGAAACCTTTGTGACAAAGAGGTTATTGAAAGGATTGCCGATAAATCTGGGTGTTACAGGGGATGGCTGTACAGCTTTTGTTGTGAGAAATGAGAGCGGTGACATTTTGTTTGGGAGGAATTTTGATTTTCTCTATGCTCCATCTTTACAGCTCTACACTGCCCCAAATAATGGCTATGCTTCAGTTTCCACGGTCAATCTGGCTTTTGCAGGATATTCGGGGGACAATTTGCCAGATGGTTCGTTTTTTGACACCTTCCTGACTTTGGCTGCGCCATTTCTTCCTTTTGACGGAATGAATGAGAAAGGTCTTGCGATTGCCCTGCTTGCAGTACCTAAGGCGGAAGTTCCATATAATCCGGATAAAATAACATTAAATACTACCACTGCAATCCGCCTTGTACTTGATAAAGCAGCTACCGTGGAGGAAGCCATTGAATTGTTAAAGCAATACAATATCTATTTTTCCGGGGGTATCGAGTGCCATTATTTGATTGCTGATGCAAGTGGACATTCGGTAATTGTGGAATATGTAAATCAGGAGCTTTGTGTCGTTGAATCGGAAACAGAATATCAGATTGCTTCTAATTTTATTGCCTACAACGGATTGAATATTGGAGAAGGCTTTACAGAATTTGAGCGATATGACAGAGTGCAAAATGCGATAGAAGAGAATAACGGCATACTTGAAGTAAGCGGGGCAATTCAACTATTGGCTGATGTCGGAGTTTTTGACGGCGATATCGACAAACTGCAATGGAGCGTTCTTTATAATCTTACAACCGGCAAAGGGGGAATTTTTGCAAATAGGAAAACGAATAATATAATAGAGTTTAATCTGGATATGGATAGATGATATTAGTGTAATTTTTTGTTTTTTCTGGTTTGTCCGGTTTAGAAGATGCACTTGGCAGCGGTGATGTTCCGGTTACTTTTCACTTTGAATAGTGAAAATTTATTGTGGCGGGACAGAACCCTGATTTTTAGATCGAAGTACATCGGGCAGGGAATTTGATAATTTTCCTTTACATGATTGCAAAACAGAATAATTTTTCTTTCGGTTTGAAATGACTAAGTTCATAGAAAACTGTGGAAAGAGGTAAATTATCCACTGTTGGAACGGATTATTGAATTTTTCTTTGACAGAGGAAGCCATGTACAAATTGTACATGGCTTCCTTTTTTGTGGATAGTCCGGTAAATCAGATTTTTCCAGCCGGGTTACCTGAGTTTTTCTGTTAGCTTCCAGTTATTATAATCCGTGGCAGTACTTTGGCTCAGGGTTTTAGAGCCGTGGGTCAACGGGTTCGCTTTCAAGTGCAAGAACCCCGAAGGAGCATTCGTGCACTTTGTAGAGTGGCTCACCCGAAACAAAGCGCTCTAATGATTCCATGCCGAGGGAGAACTCCTTTAGCGCCAGGGTGCGCTTGCGGTTTAACGAGCGTTTTTTCAGGCGTGTAAGGTGATCTGGTTCAAGGTATTCGGCACCGTAGATAATGCGCAGGTACTCCCTTCCCCTGCATTTGATGGCAGGTTGCAGCAAGGTATGATTTTGTCTTGCCAAGAAGGTTTCGGGCTTGACCACCATGCCTTCACCCCCTTCTTCTGTGAGGGAGAGCCACCAGTCCACGCCCTTTTGGATGCTTGCTTCATCCTCCGTATCCACACAGAGATAAGGGGTTGCCATAAAAATAGGGTCGTTTACAGCGATATATTTTTTGATTGTTTCCATATGCCATACATGTGTTTCGCCCGAAAATACCCTGCCCTCACAGGCTAAGATATGGAACGGGGCAATGCGGAAGTCATCAATGTTATTTACTGTCCAGCAGTATTCGCGGTAAGCCCCAATGTAGCGGTCTATATCATCAAGCTTTGACTTAAAGTGTTCTAACAGTGCGGCGGTCTGAGGCTCGGATGTGTCCGTTTTTCTTTTCTCGGCTTGGGAGAGTGCCTTTACTGCGGCTGTAAGTCCGTGCAGGGCAGCGTTCCCGGTCGCCGCGTACTGGGAGCGGATCAGTCCCTGGGCTTTCTGCGACCACGGCATCAGTTCCGTATCAAGACATACCCAGTCGGTCGAAAAATCATCAAAGAATCCCGTTTTAACCAGCGTGTCGTAAAGCCTTAAAAGCAGGGTTTCTTCCGTTTCCAGATCATCGAAAAAGCGTCTGCCCGTGCGGCTGTAGATAATCCCCCTTGTGCCGTCTAAAATGCCGAAGCGCTTTTTTGCGGTCGCGGCATCCCGGCATAGTATGATTACTGCGCGCGAGCCCATATGCTTTTTTTCACATATAACATTTTTCATTCCCTTGCTTTTGTAGTAGGAAAAAGCTTGCAAAGGATGTTCTAGGTAGTCGCAAAGTCCGCTTGTTTCGCAGGGCGACATGGTGGGCGGGAGGTAGATTAGCCAGTGCGGGTCAGCAGCAAAGCGCGACATGGTTTCCAGTGCGGCCGCCGCATTGTTCACATCGATATCAACCGATGGCAAAAGTCTTGTCGTGATATGCATTTTATGGTTGAAGTCCCCCACGGTAAGCATATCTTCCATATCCACCTCGGTTTCGGTATCCAGGGGTTTGACAGGTACATAGTATTCTTCCCTGGCATCCACCTGGATAAATTCCCGCTCAGGATATCGGTATGCAGTTAGTTTTCCGCCAAACACGCAGCCGGTATCAATACAGTATGTGCCATTTAGGGATTTTACTTCCCTGTCCGCAATATGACCGTATACAATAGTAGCTCTTCCGCGGTAATCCGCTGCCCAGTTAAGGCGGATGGGCAGACCGTAGGAATCCGTTTCACCCGTTGTTTCGCCATAAAGGCAGAATTCCCTTATTTTTGAGGAGGTGCGCCCGATATATTCCTGTTTTAAGCCTGCGTGGGAAATAACAAGTTTCCCGTCATCGAGCACATAATGGCTGATAAGCCCATCGATAAAGCTTGCTGCCTCGGCTTTGAATTCTTCCCCGCAGGCATTAAGCTCCGCGATGGTTTTATCCATTCCATGCGCTTCGGAAACGGACTTGCCGCGCAGATATTTCAGAAGTTTGGCATCATGGTTTCCGGGAACTGCAATTGCATTTCCCGATTTAACCATATCCATAACCAGGCGCAAAACGGCGGCATTTTTTGGCCCCCTGTCGCAGAAATCCCCGAGGAAGGCTGCTTTCCTGCCGTCCGGGTGGATGAGCGTGCCGTCAGTTTTTTGGTAGCCGAGTTTTGTAAGTAGGTTGAGGAGTTCATCAAAGCAGCCGTGGATATCCCCGATAATATCGAAAGGTCCGTGTTCGTCCCTACGATCGTTCCATAGCCTGGTGCGGACAATTTCCACATTTTCAAGCTGCTCGGGGGAATTGATTACATGGACAAAGCGGAATCCCTCGCGCTTTAAACCGCGGATACAGCGTTTTACTTCGCGGCAGTGCTGGCGGACTACCCGTTCCGGAAGGTTTCGTTCCGGGCGCTTTTTATTGCGCTCTAACAAAAGTTCTTCAGGGAGGTTTAACACGATGGCAGCGGCATGGACATTTTGTTCCTTTGCTAGTGCAATTATCTGTTTCCTTGCCTCGAGCTTCAGGTTCGTGGCATCAATCACTGTGAATTTCCTGTGGTCGAGTCTTTTGCCAGCCGCGTAATACAACAGGTCAAACGCGTCCGAAGAAACATCCTGGCAGTTTTCGTCATCGCTTATCATACCGCGGAAAAAGTCGGAGGAGAGCACTTCAGTTGGTATGAAATAGCGGTTTGCAAAGCTGGTTTTGCCCGATGAAGTCCCGCCGATCATGGCGACCAAGCAAAATTCGGGTATTTCGATCCTGTATTTAATTTCCATTTTTTGTAAACACCCCCATCTGTGTCGGATTGCCGTAGGTTTCATCCGGTTCGCCAATCCCGCGGATTTCGCAGCTATATCCGAAGCGCCCGCAGATTTTTTTTGTCCACGACGCAAACTCTTCCCTTGTCCACTCGAACCTGTGGTCGCCGTGGCGCAGGGTGTTTTCCTGCATGTTTTCATATTTGGCGTTGTATTCCCGGTTCGGTGTGGTTAAAATCACGGTTTTTGGCAAAGCGAATTCAAAGACCGTGCGCTCAAATGCAGAAAGGCGCGTCGGTTCAATATGTTCAATAACCTCGATAACGCAGGCGCAGTCATAGCCTTCAAAGCGTTTGTCACGGTAGGTCAGGGAAGCCTGCATAAGTGTCAGTTTATTTTTCCTGAAAGGTGCCATCCGGTCAAGGCGCAGGTGCTTCGCTGCTTTTTCCAGCACATTTACGGAAACATCGCATGCCGTGACCTTTTTGATCTGTGGTTCGTTCAGCAGCAGGGAGGTGAGCCTGCATTCCCCGCAGCCAAGGTCAATCACCGAGGAAGCACCGGATGCCAATACGGCATCGCGCACGGTTTCCATGCGCTGTTTATTAAGGGGCGTGCGCGTTTTGTCTTCGGTATCATCCGGGGAATCTTCTTCTGTAGTTTCAGCGGTTTCCCCGGTATCCGCATCCTCTGATAGAAGGATGTCAATTGCCCGGCGGGCATAACTCCACTTTGCGGGGAAATACCGGCGCGCGATTTTTTCTTTGTAAGGGTGGGCAGAAAGCCATCCCTCCCCGTGGTCAAGCAGTTTTTTGATTTCCGCTTCCGATGTGTAGTAGTGTTTTTGTTTATCAAATACGGGGATCAACACATAGAGGTGGTTTAGCAATTCACAGAGCCTGACCGTCCCGCTTATTGTAAGATTGATATATGGGGATGCCTCCCGCTCCGGATATTTTTCATCTAACAGGGTGCGCTTTGTATCGACCCGGTATCCGAGAGGTTCAAATAATTGTTTGGCAAGTTCCGTTTCACCGCCGTCTTTTAAGGAGAATAGGCATGCCGTAAGAGGAATTGGCTTATTTGCGAGTTCTTCACGCTGTTCACACCGTCCGCCAAGTGCGGTTCCGAATACGCGCGAGATTGCCGTACTCATAAAGGAAGCCACAGTGTAAGGTCGGTCGTTTACATAGTCGAACAGCCCGCCGTCCCTGCTTCCCAATTTTCCGCGGGCAAGGTCAATCGGGTCAATATCAAGAAGCAGCGCGGCAGTGGTGCGCTCCCCGCTTACTTCGGGATAAAAGACATATGCTTTCCCATAATTTAAGTCGAACTCCTGTGTCCGGTCGGGGTGTTTGTGCAAAAGAAATCCAAGTTCCTGTGTGTTTTGTCCTTCGTAAGTAATTGTCAATAACAATTTTGTTTTCCTCCTTTCTTTTGGTTAACATAACAGTATATCATGGAAAGAAAAATATAGCAAGATATTTTTAAATAATTGATATAAAAAGGTTTTGTTTTTGTACTGGGGATTCTATTTATAGCGGAAAATTTAAGTGCCTTATTGTTAATTTGATATTTTTGAATGGGGAAAGTAAATGACGATAAGTGAATATATATTTGATAAATTAAATGCAAGCGAAAAGGACTGAACTCTGTACAATACAGGTTTCAGTCCTTATTCGTTGCATAACCATCAATTGTTTGCGTGGTGCCAGTCGTCACAACCGTCATACTCTTTTTTCAATATGCTTCCATCAGATGTGCTGATCTCATATTCGTACTCGTTAATACCATCGCAAAACTCAATGTCATAAAGGCGGATTCCATCGTCGGAATCAAGTTTAATTTCCAGATCATAAACGGTGCCGGTGGGAACGCCAGCATCCTTTCTAGCGATTTTAATTGCCTGATCCTGTGTGATATCGCCTGTCTGGGAGGACGGGGTTTTTGTTGGCTTTGCAGTGGTGTTTACATTATCCTGCATCTCGGACTTCTTATCGACAATGCGCCCGTCCGAAGCGGCGATATCGTATTCATACTCCATTTCTGCGGTGTCAAACTCGATCTCATAAACCTTGATGCCGTTATCATAATCCAGTTTGACCGCTAGGTTAAAAATCTTGGAATCGGTAACGCCAGCATCCTTTTTAGCAATTTCAAGCGCCTGATCCTGTGTGATATCGCCTGTCTGGGAGGACGGGGTTTTTGTTGGCTTTGCAGTGGTGTTTACATTATCCTGCATCTCGGACTTCTTATCGACAATGCGCCCGTCCGAAGCGGCGATATCGTATTCATACTCCATTTCTGCGGTGTCAAACTCGATCTCATAAACCTTGATGCCGTTATCATAATCCAGTTTGACCGCTAGGTTAAAAATCTTGGAATCGGTAACGCCAGCATCCTTTTTAGCAATTTCAAGCGCCTGATCCTGTGTGATATCGCCTGTAGGGGAGGTCGGTGCTTTGGTTGGTGCTGAAGTAGAAGCAGGTTTTGCCGGGGCTTTTGTAGGGGTTGCTTCCGGGACTAAGGTAGCCTTAGGTGCAGTGGTTGCTTCTGGTGTTGCAGATGTTTTATCATCTGTTCCAGTAGAAACTGGATTTACATTTTTTTCCAGAATTGATCCGCTCGAAGCGGAAATACGGTATTGATAAGCTTTATTATCGGTTGTGAACGTCGTAATATATTCTTCCCCGTTTTTCCCTTCTTCAAGGTGTGTATGCAGGTTGGTCAGTTCATCCTCTTTGACCCCGGCATCCTGATAAGCAAGCTCATTTGCCTGTTTCATTGAAATGGATGTTTTCCTGTCCGTTTCAGGTGTGGCGGACGGGCTTGTGTTGTTTGTGTCTGTCACGCCGTCCGTCGGGGAGAGTGCCCCAGGGATGTCATCGTCGCGTGTGCCGCATCCTGCGAGCAATGCTGTTAGAGAACAGGTTACGATTAATAAATATTTTTTTGCTTTCATAAATCTCCTCATTCTTTTAGTTTTTATACATATATGCTGCGCCAGTATAATGGCAGATTCAATATATATTATACTGAAATGATAAAGATATTTTACCACTTTATACCCGTTTGCGCAATATAAAATATTGGCAATAAAAATTATTGTGGACTGTTGTTATTGTACTGAAATTAGTGCGGATGAAGCACAATACTATTTTAAACCGGAGTGGAAATGGTTTGCAATATATTTAAAATAAGTATATGTTATATTCATCGCCGATTGCGGGTTCCCTTGTAATATGTTATACTGTTTATCGCCAAAAAATACAAAGATATAGCCAAGGAGGATATTCTTTATATGAACAGGGACATGACGCAGGGAAACGTGATGAAATCCATGCTGCTTTTTGCAGTCCCGATGATACTGGGAAATCTGCTACAACAGTGCTATAATATTGCGGACACCCTGATTGTGGGGAAATATCTGGGTGAGAATGCGCTGGCAGCGGTGGGTTCATCCTTTACACTTATGACATTTTTAACCTCGATTCTTCTGGGGCTCTGTATGGGAAGCGGTGCGTTTTTCTCCATCCGGTTTGGGGAGCGGGATGAAAAGGGATTGAAGGAGGGAATCTGCGCCTCCTTTGTCCTGATTTTTATTTTGACGGTGTTGCTCAACTTGGCGGCTTTTTTGTTCCTTGACGGGATACGGGGATTTTTAAGGGTGCCGGACGAAGTCTGGGGCGATATGCGCGATTATCTCGCCATAATTTTTTGCGGGATTTTTGCAACATTTCTTTATAATTATTTTGCGTCCCTGCTTCGCTCGATCGGGAATTCGGTGGTTCCTTTAATGTTTCTTGCCGTTTCGGCAGTGTTGAATATTGTGCTTGATTTCTGGTTTGTGGTCGGGCTTTCCTGGGGTGTTGGGGGAGCAGCGTGGGCGACGGTAATCGCACAGTATATTTCTGGGGCTGGCATTGCAGTTTATGCATTCCTGCGTGTCCCGCACCTTAAAATGACGGGGCAGGAGAGGCATATCCGCAAAAAATGCCTGCGTGAGATTGCGGGGTTTTCCGTACTTACCTGCATCCAGCAATCCGTAATGAATCTGGGGATTCTTATGGTGCAGGGGCTTGTCAACAGTTTTGGTGTAACGGTGATGGCAGCGTTTGCGGCGGCGGTCAAGATTGATGCCTTTGCCTATATGCCGGTGCAGGATTTCGGCAATGCATTTTCTACTTTTATTGCCCAGAATTACGGGGCGGGCAAGCTCTTTCGGGTGCGTCAGGGGTTTCGGGGGGCGGTTGTTTCTGCGGTGGCTTTCAGCATAACGGTCTCGGTTCTTGTTTGTATTTTTGCGCGTCCGCTTATGGCAATGTTTGTGGATGGGGAAGGGGAGGCTGTAATTGCGGAGGGGGTTCGGTATCTCAGGATTGAGGGTGCGTTTTACTGCGGGATTGGCTGTCTGTTTTTGCTTTACGGGCTGTACCGCGCTCTTGGAAAGCCGGAAATGTCGGTGGTGCTGACCGTGTTTTCCCTTGGGACAAGGGTGCTTTTGGCTTACCTGCTCTCCGCTATCCCGGCGGTTGGTGTAGCGGGGATCTGGTGGTCGGTGCCAATCGGCTGGTTCCTTGCGGATGCAGTCGGATTTACCTACTATTTTATATGTGACCGGAAAGGGAAATTTGAGCGGTGAACCTGGATACTTGCAGGTTCTCTGCCAATATGGCAATTACATAAGATTGGGAGCGTGGAGTATAAACGGAGGGGCATGTAAAAACGGAGCTGCTACATATAGAATTTTGCAGCAGCTCCGTTTTGAGAGATATTATTTTTTGTGATTAATTTCTTGTACTAAAACAGTCTAGTAGCTGAATTCCAATACCTGTCCCTCATAGATTGTGTAAGGGGCATTAAGATCAAGTAATTCTGCGAGAACCTGCCAGTTCATCCCGAGGGAAGCCGCAATTTTTCCGAGTGTATCGCCCTTCTTTACCGTTACTTTTTCCGTGGCGGTAACGGCGCTTTCAGGAAGGATAAGTTCTTCGCCCGCGTAAATTTTGTACGGGGCTTTTATATCGTTTAATTTAGCGATTTCCTTCCAGTCAACCTGGTAACGTTTTCCAATTTTTGACAGTGTATCGCCTTTTCTTACATAACAGGTTTTCTGAGGTGCTGGTTCCTTTGAGGTATCCTGGCTTGAATCCGCCTGTGATTCATCGGGCTGAGGTTCTTCCGGCTGCGGTTCATCGGGCTGAGGCTCTTCTGGCTGCACTTCCTCCGGCTGAGGATTTTGCATATTGGCAAGTAGTTCCTCAAAACGTTCTTCAAGGTCAAAATATTCCATCAGTGTTTCACTCAAAGCCTTGATTGCTTCCGGTGCGAGCACATCATCAAACCCTGCATCCTCCATCACTTCAAAAAATCCCTTATCCGTTTCTGCATTTGCTATATTCAGGTAGGCATTTACTGCGGCGGTCGGGTTTTCAAGTGTAAGTTCCCAGATCGCAAAAGCGCCGGCTACGGAGGTGGCATAGCTGATATAATAGCATGGCATTGTAAAATAGTGCGGGGTCTGTACCCAGCTCATGCCGTAATAATCAGAGAACCAAGTATCTGAATTTATCTGTTCATAAGCGGTAAGCAGTTCGGTGTGTTTTGCATTGATTGCGTCAAGCGTCAGTTCTTTTTGCTGGTAAGCCCAGGTTTCCAGTTCATTGTTCATACAGCCGGAGAAAAAGGAATAGAGAAGTTGGAGTATAAGGTATTCTTCAACGGTATCCGCATTGTCCCCGAAAATGTCCCCGTAGTGTTCGATAAACAGGCATTCAAGACCCTGGGACTGGACTTCGGCAACATCGAGGGAACTCATGCTTCCCTGCTGGTAATTTGCGTTAAAATGTCCGAATTCGTGAACCATGGTCAGAAGGTCGTGTGTAATGCCGTTAGGCTGCATAACAATACATTCAGTATTATAATACGGAAAATAGGAAGTGAAAGCCCCCGACATTTTGACATCGGACTGGGCAATATCATAAAGGTTATTGCTGATTAGGTGGTCAAGTGCGTCCTCGAGATCCGCCGAGGTATACGGGATGTAGGTGGAGAGAATATCTAAAATCTTCTTCGGTTCATAAACCTGCATAAAGACAGGCGCGGATAAATCTACAAGGTTGTTCAGATAATAGTACGATTCGGAGAGATATGTTTTTACCGAATCGCTGAATTTTTCAATATCTTCCGGGGAGTAATCGCGCCCATACTGCTCGTACATGTAGTCGATATAATTGTCATATCCGTAAAGGGAAGCAATTTCCTGGCGCACTTTGACAAGGCGCAGATAAATGTCTCCGAGCAATTTGTTTTCTTTCTCCATCAGTTCCATATGTAAATCATAATAAGTGTCTGTGTCGATAAGACCTGAGGCGGCAGCATATTCAATATCGGAAAATCCCATTTCCGTACCATTTACTGTGACGGTAAGCATATTTGCCTCAAGCTGCTTGGCGCTGTATTCCTGGAGAAGCTCCTGTTCGCGGCCTATTGCGTCAAGCTGTTCCTCCGTCATTTTTTCATAGTTTGAGAAGAATTCAATATCGTCCTCAGTCAGTTCTGCAACAATATCGACGGCTCCCGGCTGCTCTAAGATTTCCTGCATACAGATACAGAATTTGTCGCGCATCTGGTTGACCAGGGCAGTATGATAGGCGTTTTCTGCAAACATTGTGGTATTCGTTGCATCCACATAGGTTGCGACGTTTGCGGTATTCCACATCGTGTATGCCTTTGTGTACGCGATATCAAGCTTGTCATACAGGACCTTGGCGGCCTCCGCATTTTCTTCCTTTGCCGCAAGCCCTGTAAGCTCTTCAAGCTGTGCGTAAAATTCGGTCGGATCCGTATGTTCGTAGTTTTCAAAGATTTCCTTTAAGGAAAGTTCTGCATGTTCCTCGCCGTTTACTACGGACTCGGGCATTTCCACCGCTTTGCCTTTAGTGGACGGGACAAGGGTGGTAAGCATAGTCAGGAGCAATAAAAATGCCCACAGCTTTCTTGTTTTCTTTTTCTGCATGATTTGCCTCCGTGCTGCGGCTTGTATTTTTTAGCAGGGTGTGTCCCCCAAAGTCCCCGCGCAGCGGGGGATTTAATTAATTATATCATACTGTTTTGGGATTTACCAGTGGGTGGCAGCTTTTTGGGCGGAAACATTTTGACTTTGTTGTTACAAAATAATTTAGTGGGAAGCAAAATGTGTAATTGACAGCGGCGGCAGGAAATTTTATAATAGAACTAAAAAGAAAGGCGAGGTGATTCCTATGATTTACACAGTTACCTTAAATCCATCCCTGGACTATAATGTGCGGGTGGGAAGTTTAAAAACTGGTCTTGTGAACCGGACGGAGGAAGAAGTGATGCTTCCCGGGGGCAAGGGCATCAATGTGTCACTGGAGTTACATAATCTCGGGGTTGAAACAACGGCGCTCGGTATTGTTGCCGGTTTTACCGGGGAGGAGATTATCCGTCTGGTAAAGAAGCGCGGCGTGCGCGCGGATTTTATTTATGCTGGGCATGGGTTCTCGCGGATCAACCTGAAAATCCACCATGGGGAGGACACGGAAATAAACGGGCGCGGTCCCATGGTTGGCAAGGAGGAGCTTGCAGCACTTTATTGGCGCTTGGATATGATTGAGGAGGGCGATGTGCTGGTGCTTTCTGGAAGTGTCCCGGCAGGGTTATCCGAGTCGGTTTATATGGATATCGTCAAATATATGGAAGGGAAGGGTGTGCGGATTGTTGTGGACGCGACGAAGAACCTGCTTTCCATGGCGCTTTCCCATCATCCGTTTTTGATTAAGCCGAACCACCATGAGCTTGGGGAGATTATGGGCGTGTCGATTGAGAGCCGCGATGAGATTGTTAAGTATGCGGACAGGCTCAGGGAACAGGGTGCCCGCAATGTGCTTGTATCCATGGCGGGAGCCGGTGCACTGCTTATATCGGAGGATGGAGAAAAACTGTTCGGGGCGGCTCCAAAGGGTGAGGTAGTGAATGCGGTCGGAGCCGGGGATGCAATGGTTGCAGGGTTTCTCGCCGGATATCTCGAGAAGGAGGATTATGCAATGGCGCTGCGCACAGGTATTGCGGCGGGGAGTGCTACCGCGTTTGAAACGGAGTTTGCAGGTTTAGAGAAGGTTCGTGAGCTTGCAGAACAGATTGAGATTGTTCGATTATAAGTGATTGGGCATTCACAGGATTGAATCTGCGCGGGCAAATAACAAAGGGATGAATGTATTTAAACATTCATCCCTTTGTCCTTCGCCGCAATGCGACATAGAAAAGCGGAAAGATTATCTGTCGTTTGTCAGTGCCAGTATGTAGTCAGTTGACACCTTGTAATACTTGCTCAACGAAATCAGATGTCTGATTGGCATTTCGTTGGCACCGCGCTCATAACGAGCGTACATGGTCTGAGAAATGTTGAGAACATTTCTTGCGACAGATTCCTGTGTGAGATTATTCTCTAATCTCAAGTCGCGAATACGCTTTTTGTAGTCCACTGTGATCACCTTTTTAATTGAAACTTAACAACGGGTTACATCCTTATTATAACACAAAATCTGTAATATGCAAATAAAAAAATATAATTTTTTTGTTAATTTGTCGCAAATTTTGATTTTCTGTCACGTTTTCGTAAAAGATAGGGAATATAATAAAAATTGGGGAGGAAAAAGTGGAGTTCTATAGGGAATTGTAGGAAATAAAAGGGAAAAATATCCTTTAACTAACAGCAAAAAAAACATATAGTTTTGGAAATAACTGGAAAAACCTTTTTGCATATAGGTAAAGAAAGAAAATGGGAAAATTTACTAATTCTACATATTGAATATATATTTTTATTGCAGCGGTAAAATTTTTGGTAATATTTGAAAATAAAGGAGAAAGAATTTTATTCTGAAACAGTCAGAACAAGGAGGCAAATATGAGGAAGAACGTTGTGTGGAATGGTGTTGCGGTGTTTTTTATGGCAGCTTTGCTTGCAGGCTGCGCGAAGGAAAATCCGTTTTGGAAGGATCTGGGTGTGGGCGCGGAGCAGGGTTCAAACACAGAGCTTGACGGGGAGATGGAACCGCCGACCGGTGTGGGATATGTAGATGGGGATGCCGGGAATCCGGATGAAGGGGAAGCTTCTGGTGGAGAGGGGAAGCCTGATAAAGAAAAGGAAGCATCTGGGGAAGCCGGGAATCCGGATGAAGGGGAAGCTTCTGGCGGAGAGGGGAAGCCTGATAAAGAAAAGGAAGCCTCTGGGGATACCGGGAGCCCGGATGAAGGGGAAGCTTCTGGCGGAGAGGGGAAGCCTGATAAAGAAAAGGAAGCCTCTGGGGATACCGGGAATCCGGATGCGGGGCAGGAGGGAGATGAAAATATTTTTGAGGTGGAGGAATTCCCGGCGCGTGCAATGCTTACAGTTGCGTCGGTCAATGTGAGGACGAAACCGTCCCTTAAAGGTGAAGTCCTTATTTTGCTGGAACCGGAAACAAAAGTGACAGCGACCGGACGGGTGGGGGAGTGGTACCGTGTAGATTATAACGGGGAAACTGCTTATATGTTTGCGGAATATATAATGGAAGAAACCGCTGCAAAAGAATTTCTTCAGGAGGAAAAAGAGGAAGACTTTTCTTCGCGCACCTTTGAAACTAAGGAGGGATGCGGGATTGTACATGAGGTTTCACCCGATGCGCCGTGGATTGTGATTGATGCGGGGCATCAGCGCAAAGGAAATTATGAGAAAGAACCTGTGGGACCTGGCGCGGAGGAAAAGAAAGCAAAAGTTTCTTCGGGGACGGCGGGGAAATGG
>ERZ778516.1882-NODE-1882-length-14996-cov-5.051603_pt1 | contig 14996 bp, 12 predicted proteins | sample MGYA00510342_ERZ778516 | MGnify/ENA primary metagenome ERZ778516 (study PRJEB29527, sample SAMN07138961) | mouse gut metagenome | material: feces | host: mouse | place: China:Nanjing | collected 2016-01-25 ...
TTTAATAACGCTATTCATAATCAGACATATCAAAAGAAAAGAGTCTTATTATTATATTCTTAATAACTCTTGCACGATTATTCGGAATAACCGGATTATAGTCTAATGAGCGCAGTGACGGGGTGATTTGTTTTATTGAAATTGATAAATACTCTAATAAATTCTCTGCGACGAGTTTATTCCCAGATAAAAAATTGTGAATATTGGTATTTGCAATTTGCAATTGCCCATAAATGAATACTAATTGACCGAACAAAAATTGTTCTAAAGCCTTTTTTGTTTGAACGAACCGATATGCTTCGGTGGCTATCAATACCAAAATACTTGCAAAAGCGCCACTAAAACAAGTGAATAAAAAGTTATTAGATATGAATGCAGAATTAACATCACAAACGCCTATCTCCATATTTATAGAGATAGCATAAGATAATCCGAGGAATATTAGACAGAGGATTATCAGAAAAAAGAGTGTATGCTTTAATTGTGTCATATTAAGGTTCTGCTGCTATTGTGAATGAATCATTGGTGAAAGTAGAGTATGGACGCGATGGCGAGTGACGCTTGAAATTCTCGGCTTGTTCCAGAATTTCTTTGAATACTTCGTCGTGTATGATTGGAGGATAACCTGCGCTCGATAGAAGAATAATGATGTTCATCTTCAAGGTGTCACGAATATCGCCACGATTAGCCCAGTCAATAACAGATGCTTGCTGTTCGACAAGTTCCTTAACCTGTTTTGCAAGGTCGGTAAGCTTATCATCGGGAAATTTGTCTGCGAAGTCGTACTTGACTGCGACTGATTTCAATATGTCGAAGAATGCCATCTCTTTGAAGTCGAGACCGAGCGAGTCTCCGGCGGTTCTCGCATTGTTGACATCAGTCATGAGGTCAACCATCTGCGAAACAACCTCGTCGATAACGTCGTTAGCGAGGGCGGCATCGTCCGAGCGGTCGTTATATTTCTTCACTATTTCTTCGAGCCTCTTGGTAAAGTCTATGCCTTTCTGTTTGTTGACTTTCTTAAGTGATTCAATCACTTGTTTAAGCAGCTGCTCCATGAGCTTGACCTGCGTATTCTTATAAGGAATTTGGCTCAACCGCTTTATATATTCGGCAGAAAGGAGGTCGATTTCCTCGTCGGAGGCAACTCCGATATTCTGAATTTCTTCGACAGCCTCGCTTGTCAGTGCGTCCTTTATCATTTCGGCCACGCGGCGGTTCATTTGAGCCGCATCGGGTGCCTCTCCTTTGGTGAGCTTAAAGATGACTGAGCGCACAGCGAAGAAGAAGTGAATGTCATCGTCCTCCTTCACCGTAATTTGCTCGGAGTTGCAGCAAATAGTGTATGCCTCGCGCATCTTCTTGCAGTGTCGCATGAACTTGGTTTCCGACTCTTTAGTGCGCTGAATAAACTCGACTGCCAGATTGAGACAATGCAACTGTTCAAGCGGCTTGCCCGTGAAATATACAGACCAATCAAAGCCGGTAAACATACGGCGTATGATGTCGAGTTCATCTTTCAGAATTTTCAGCGACTGCTCTATGGAATCGAGCGAATAGCCCTCTACGCCACCACCGGCATAGTGGCTGAGGGCGGCGTTCATCTGCTTCTTGATACCGAGATAGTCAACGACAAGACCTTTCTCCTTTCCGGGATAGACGCGGTTGACACGGGAGATAGTCTGAACGAGCGTGTGCATCTGCAAAGGCTTGAAGCAATACATTGTGTCGAGACACGGCACATCGAAGCCCGTGATCCACATATCAACCACAATGGCGATTTTGAAATTGCTCTTTACAGCCTTGAACTGCTTGTCGAGACCTTTGCGATACTCGTCCGAACCGAGTAAGTTCCACATCTCCTGTGGATCTTGCTTGTCGCGGGTCAGCACCATGCAGATGCGAGGCATGGGCTTTATTTCTTCGCGCTCCTTGTCGGTTAGGTTTTCGCCGTCGACACATTCCTTGACCTCCGTCCATTCGGGGCGAAGTCGTGTGATGGCCTGATAAAGATTCCATGCTATGGCACGGCAACTGCATACAATCATAGCCTTGCCCTCGACTGTCGAACCCTCTTCGACACGCTTCTCATAATGCTCGACAATATCCTTGGCGATGTTGGCGAGCAGGTCGGGGTCGTTGAGAATTACGTCGATGCGCGTCATGCGTCTTTTGCTTTCTTCTATCTGATAGTCGGTAGCGCCCTCGTCTTTGCATTTCTTGTAATATTCCTCAATCTCCTTGACTTTTGAGGAATTGAGGATAACCTTTGCTGCGCGACCTTCGTAGACTATCTTTCGGGTGATCCCGTCGGCTACTGCTTCGGTCATTGTGTAGCGCGTCACAATCGGGCCGAAGACATCGATTGTATCGTCTTTGGGTGTGCCTGTGAATCCTACATAAGTGGCGTTGGGAAACGAATCGCGCAGATATTTGGCGAAGCCATAGTTGCGCTTTACGCCTTTTTCGGTGATGGTTGTTTTCTGTTCCAACCCTGTCTGCGAACGGTGAGCCTCGTCGGAGATGCAGATGATGTTGGCGCGGTCGCTCAACAGCCCTGTGTTTTCCTCGAATTTCTGAATGGTGGTGAGGAAAACTCCGCCGGAGGTGCGGTTTGCGAGCTGCGTTCTCAGGTCTTCCCGGCTCTCGACCTGCATAACAGTTTCATCGCCGATAAACTTCTTGGCGTTCAGGAATTGCTTTGCAAGCTGATCGTCAAGGTCGGTGCGGTCTGTGATGAGTACAATCGTGGGGCTGCTCAACTCTTTCGACTGCATGAGTTGTCTGGCGAGGAATAACATGGTGTAACTCTTGCCGCAACCGGTAGCACCGAAGTAAGTGCCGCCCTTGCCGTCGCCGCCGTTGATTTTGCTGTGACGGAGAATGTTGTCGAACAATAGCGTAGTAGCGAAATACTGCGGATAGCGGCACACAACCTTCACCTCGTCGCTGGTAGTGTCAGGAAAGAAAATGAAATGATGCACCACATCGAGCAACCGCTCTTTGCGGAACAATCCCTGCATCATTGTGAACATGGAGTTGAAGCCGCCCTCCATTTCCTCATCGTCGTGCTCTACTTTGCGCCATGTGTAGAAGTATTCGTAAGGAGCGAAAAACGAGCCAAACTTGTTGTTTACGCCGTCGCTGATGACGACAAAGGCGTTATAGCGGAATAGGCTCGGAATATCGCGTCGGTAGCGGACGGTGAGTTGGTCGTAGGCGTTCTCTATCGTGGTGTTCTCTTTGATTGCGCTCTTGAACTCCAGCACAACGAGAGGAATGCCGTTGACGAAAACGATGCCGTCAGGTATACGGTTGTGATTTTCTACTATTTCAAGCTGATTGACAAACTTAAAAATATTGTTTTTAATGTCCTTATAGTCAATCAAGTTAATATATAGATTGGGTTTTGATGTGTCCTCGCGTTTTATGGCGAAGCCTTTCATGATAAGGCGTATCGCCTCGACGTTCTGCGCATATACACTGCCGCCCTCGGTCGATTCGAGGTAGTTTATGGCTGCGGATATTTCGTTCTCTGTAATACCGTCAGTCTTATATCGCTCGCGCAGAAACGTGCGCAGGTCATCATAGAGAATGACATCGCGAGTGTCACGAACGATGGATTCGCCATGCACATAATCATAGCCCTGCTCCTTGAACAGCTCGATAAATGCCTGCTCTAATTGATATTCATTGAATCTATCCATATAATTACTGATATTTCTTTTTATCGAACAGGCACAATAATCGTCTATAATCACTACTTTTTCGTTGTGATTCGGGCAGATTTCTCAAATACTGTTCAACATCCTCTAAGGGTATTTGGCCAGAACTTACTCCATACATTATTGCAGTGTGTTTATATGATTCTGCAATGCTATTATCACATATAATTGATGCTATTGTCTTATGATTATGTTTTTTTCTACTCGCTTTTTCTCGAATAAAGCGAGCTAAATTTTTTGTCTGAATCTGTTTAATCGCATCCAAATTGTCTATACCAGGACATATATTACCAAATCCGTATATGGGGAAATATTCCGAATCGCTAATTGTTTGCTTGTTTATTAATGATATTAGGGATGAGTTAGCTTCTTCGATTATTTTGAAATAATCTCGAATCATCTCTGGTTTTGTCAAGAACTGATAGCTCAAAGTCTTTTTAGAGCCAATGGCTAAAATTTTGTCACTATTTTTAAGATCATCAATATTTTCAGTAATCATAACCTTAATAGTTCCTCCTGCATATATCTCTTTAACAACAGACTGTACCTTTCTTACATCCATTGCAGATATAGGTAGATTGATTGTAGCCAAATTCTGATATAAGGTCTTGTAATCATCAGTTCGTAATTTGTTAATCCTGATGTTGCTGCCCTTGACAATTATGTCATGATCTGTAATTTCATGATTCGAAGATCCTTTTTCATATTCCACAAGCAAAAAGTTATGTCTAACTTTATCTGCTTCTGGAGTATTGAGAGGTATATAGGAAAATATTGTTCTAAGGACTTTTTGAATATTTTCATCTCCAATTCCATAACCAATAAATATAATGGGATTGTGGATAAACATTGAGAGCATTTGTGCTCTTATAAGCTCATATCGTTCATCAAATTGGACATAATCCTCGGCTGTGATTATCATTTTAGATACGTCCGTAATACAGCCATGAATCTTATAAATTGAACCATACGGATTGCTTAGGAGGATATTATTCCCTATAAGCGGATTGAATCCGAATATATCTTCGAGTAAGCAATCATAATTAGTGGTAATGATTGAACCTATATTTTTCCTTGCTTTCTTCAGTTCATCCAATTCTCCATTAACATCCGGTTTATAGGTTAAATCTCCAATAAGTTTTGATATATAAACCTTGAAACGGCTCAAAGTAGTCCCTCCTCTCATCTTGTCATAGAAGATGTCGTTAATAGCCTTGAATTTGCCATCACGGTCCATTTCCAAAGATTGATTAAATTCTCGCTCTATAATAGATGCAACTTGATCAAGTGGACAATAGCCATTGGGTTGTGTACATTTTGCTTTTATGTCAAGATAATGTTCATCATTACCCCAGAGATCTTCACAAACCTTACTTAGAAGATTATTCCACGTATATGTATTCTCTAAATATCGGAATGAGAAACCAGAGCCAATAAAAAGAATTGGATGATTTGTATATTGCGATATGAATTCCTGTATATTCATTTATCTCGTTTTTCAATTGAATCTTTCACTGATTGAGGAAGAGCATCGAAGATGCCATCAATTTCTTTTGGCTCGGTAATCAAGCGTTCGCTTATGATATTCAGAAGTTTCATAAGCGTTTCAGCTGTAGATTTATCATCAACGTCAAAAGCGATTTGTCCTGGATGAACAGCTTTATTACCAATTACCCGAACTGCATCTAATGCCTTTTGCACTGTGGTGGGCAATCCATTTTTCACAAGATTGCCTATCATAGTATCGATTTTACCTGTTTCGCCAAGTTCATTACATAAACGTTCAACAGCAAGTCGTAACAATGCACAAGCAGCTCGGGGAGACTTATTGTAAATCGATGCAGCTTCATTATATAGAGTTCTCACTGAATCGGGCATATCCTCGTTGGGGGTGGAAGCATTGATTTCTGGAAAGACATATTGGTCATCAATCCAAATTACAGCTTTATCGCAATTTTGACAAATTGCAACATTCATCAAACTACAATCACCTAGAGGTGTGCACCACCAACTTTTAGCTTCTTTCCATGAGGCGCTGAAATATATCATTTGAGCCACAGTATTACAATGTGGACACGTGAATTTCTTTGAATTATTTTCTGGCGGTATATAATTTGCCATAATTGCTTAAAATCTTGACAAAGTTGATAATATGGTATTTAGCATTCTTTCAAGCCAATAGTTCTCCCTGCAGAATGCTATCTTTGATTTGAGTATATTTGAAAATAGATCATATTTGCGTTTGTCATCACATATAAGTATTGATTGAGCACATATAAGCTCTTGGCTTAGATTTTCCTGCGCTCCTCCATTAGCAAGACGTTTAATGTTTTCTTGTTGGAAGAGACAGTGAAAATAAAGATATGCAGCTTCTTCAAAAGAATTTGTAAGCATATTACAACAAGCTTGATTTGTTGTTGTATTACAGTCTAAATACGCAACTTGGGAAGCTGTTGCTCCATACATTGCCATGATTACTGCACCCGAAGGTATTATTTTGGCGGAACTTCCTTTCAGCCCTTTTTCACTTATATATTCTTCTGTATCGAAAATAATATTATTAGCGACTTCTCCTGATTTAAGCCATCTATAATCTTTACTATCCCAGTACTCATTTTTAGCCCTACTTGGAGTTCCTCCAGACTTTGTTTCCTTACAAAACTCACCGATAGTTCCCATGCGCCAGCCTTGGGGGAGGTTTTCGGGGTCGATGTTGTCGACGAACATGTGGCGGTAGATGGTTTGGGCGGTTGCTTCGAGTGTGGCAATGAGGCGGCGGTTGTTCTCAATCCGTCGCTCGATGGCCTGATACTCCGCCACAATCTTCAGCTGTTCCTCTATCGGTGGAACAGGAATATTAAGATTTTCAAAATCTTCCCAAGTAAGACTTCCGCGTACACCTCCAACTGCCCAAAACGTAACTTCTCTGTCGAACTCTTCTCGAGAGAACCACATCATGAGAAATTCAGGGAGTAGCTCATCCTTTCGAAAAACCTCAAACATAGGATATGCTGGAGACATTATGCCTTTTTCTTCTTTGAACATTGCAATAGGCATCTTCCCATCACGACTCACCTGCATGAGAGAACAAGCAAATTGACCTTTGGAAATAACCTTATAGTTAGAAAGGTCAGTTCCGATAGTATTTGCTACAGATGGGATAAACGCCTTTTCAATAGTTAATCCTACAAGGTTATCCACCGCAAGGTCTCGGTTGCGGACATCAACCTGACGTATGTAGTCGCCGAGCTGTTTATAATTCGATTGCATAGCCGAGTGATTTGAAAACATTAAGGACAGCGGCGCGACTTTCGGCTTCTTCTTTCAGCAAAGCGGAAAGCTCGGTTTGAAGTGCCGACATCTGAGTCTCATAATCGACAGTTTCATCGCGGTTCAAGAACTTGATATATTTGCTCGGAACGAGCGAATAGCCTTTGTCGGCCACTTCTTCAAGGGAAGCTGAATAGCAGAACTCCGGCTCGTTTGCATAGGTTTCTTCATAGCCCTCGCGCTGCCAGTTGTGATAGGTGGTTGCCACTCTTTGTATATCCTCGTCGGAGAAATGCACATATTTCTTCTCGAACGGTTCTCCCATCTGCCGCATGTCGATAAAAAGTATTTCCTTTTCGCGGTCGCGATAATGGATTTCTTCGCCGTTGCGGTTGACGACGCGAGCTTTTTTATTGGCGTTAAGAATCCACAGAGTTACGGAAATGTCGGTGGAGTAAAATAGATTGCGCGGCAATATCACTATGGCCTCGACAAGTCCGCGCTCAATCATCTTGCGACGTATAGCGCCCTCGGTGCCATCGGCACTGAGCGCTCCGTTGGCAAGAATGAAACCGGCCACACCGTTGCACGAGAGTTTGCTCACCATGTTGAGAATCCAGCCATAGTTGGCGTTGGAAGTCGGCGGTGTCTCGTAGCCGTTCCATCGGGGATCGTCGGTGAGCTGATTTTCGGCTCGCCAGTCCTTCTGATTGAACGGTGGGTTTGCCATAATAAAGTCAGCTTTCAGCTCTTTGTGGCGGTCATCGGTGAACGTGTTGGCAGCATATTCGCCGAGGTTGGCGGAAATGCCGCGAATAGCTAAGTTCATCTTGGCGAGCTTATAAGTCGTCTTCGTAAACTCCTGACCGTAAACAGACACATTTCGTCGGTTGCCGTTATGACGTTGAACAAATTTCATCGACTGAACGAACATACCACCTGAACCGCAGCAGGGGTCGTAGATTATACCCTCGTAAGGCTCTATCATCTCGGCAATGAGGTTTACAATGGTTTTGGGCGTGTAGAACTCGCCCTTACCTTTGCCCTCCTTGATGGCAAACTTTGAAAGGAAGTATTCGTATACACGCCCGATAATGTCGTTCTCTGTATCGTTTTCAAGAATGGAATCGAAGCCGTCTATCTTGTCGATTAGCGAACCGAGTTTTTCAGACTCAATACCGAGCGAGCTATAATAATTGTTGGGAAGAGCACCGCGAAGTGACTTGTTTTCTCTTTCAATGTCGGCGAGAGCCTTGTCGACAATCAGAGCGATGTCGGCTTGCTTGGCGTTCTCCTTAATGTATGGCCAGCGGGCGGTTTCGGGGAGATAAAACACATTTTTAGCCCCATAGAAAGCAACATTATCGACGAAGGCTTCCTGCCCGGCGGCAATGATTTCCTGACGGCGCTTCTCGAAATGGAAGCCCGCATATTTCAAAAATATAAGAGACAGGACAACGTGTTTGTACTCGCTCGGCTCGATAGAACCACGCAGAGCGTCACACGCCTTCCACAGCATCTCCTCCATCGGAAGAGCCTCTTTCTTATTTTGCGCTTTCTTAGCCATAATCAAATCGATTCTACAAATTCCTTGTTAAGCAATTCATCTAATTCAACATCAAGCAGTTTTGCAATCTTAACCAATAAGGCTATATCAGGTTGTGAAGAGTTTGTGCACCACTTTGAAACAGTCGATGGGTTTATGCCTAACTCCGAAGCCAGCCATTTATTCGTTTTCTGTTTTTCTGCTAATACTACTTTTATTCGATTTATCCTTCCAATCATAACATAAATTCTTTGACTGCAAAATTAATGAAAATTTTTCAGTGCGCAATAGCCAAATGAAGATTATGCCTATTACAGGAGTCTAAAACCGTCTCCTCACTGAGTAGCGAAGTCATTGTAAGATAATATAGATTGGGAAATCTGAAGTGGGAGGAACCTAAAATATGAAGATAAGGGGATAAAAGGCGCAAATCGGTGCAGTTAAAAATCTCTAACGGATGACAATTATTTCAAATCCATTTGCTCATGCTTGCCGCCATCTTCCGCAAAAGTACACTATTAGTACACTACAATCTACAGATATTGCTGATAATCAGGATAATTATGGATGTATATAGAAATTTCACAGATTTCAATGCACGCATAGACCATAAGTTCAATGACAGGGCTTCTGCATTTGTGATGGGTTATTTAGGACATGATGATTTCAAAATAGGCATGAGGGAATTTGAAACTCCCTACCGCACAAGTTCCCCATCCGAAACGGAAAATCCTGACGAACTGAAGTTTTTCGATGAAAACACAAACAAACTTTCATGGGGTAACTGGGGGATTCTCGGTGCATTCAATTATCGCCTTAACAACGGATTTATAAACACCTCCATATATTATTCCGACTATTCGTCTACATATCGGCAAAACCGCGAATACCAATCCGACCTAAGTGATATTGACACATATGGCTTTAATCGGAGCCAAACTAAAAACAACATACGCGACATCGGAGTCAAGGCTGATTATATGGCAAACCTTTCACGTTGCTACACCTTGAATGCCGGTGTGGGATTCATACATCACAATTATCTCCCGGAGGGATTGATAAACGAATGGAGACACCGGAACAAAAGTGAAAGCAATAACTACACGAGTCCGAGAGTAAAGGCAGGAGAGGCATATATATATGCAGACAACAATTTCAATTTCGGAGAAAGGGTTGCCTTGGATGTCGGTTTAAGGGGAACCATCTTCAGGGTGGAAGGACATTCATTCCTCTCGCTTGAACCACGCGTCACTGCCAGAGTGATGCTAACCCCGAATTATAGTCTAAAGGCAGGATATGCCCGCATGACACAGCATGTGCAACAGATTTCCAACAATTACATAAGCCTTCCCACCGACCTATGGCAACCTGTCACTCCGGCATTCAAGCCTCTGGTCAGCGACCAGTATTCAATCGGGACATATGGTTCGTTGCCTTTGTCAATGTATTTTTCTGCAGAAGTGTGGTATAAGCACATGAAAAACCTATTGGAATATAAAGAAGGGTTTTCAGTATTGAAAGCTGACATTCCATGGGATGAAAAACTGACCTCAGGAAGTGGTGACGCATACGGACTCGACATCAGCATTACCAAAGATTCGGGTCCATTCACCGGTACAATAGGATACGGACTAATGTGGAATTGGCGAAAATTTGCCACGCTCAACCAGGGAGAACGATTCCCTGCGAAGTTTGACAACCGGCATAAATTCAATATCAACCTCTCTTATCGTTTGAACAGAAAGATAGAATTTAATGCCGGATGGGTGTATATGACAGGAAACCGGATTACACTTTCAATGTATAACTATGATATTTCGGAAAGTTTCTTTCCCGATGCACCCGGAGCTATATCTCCGTCCGATTTCGAGACGTCGGGAGGTATCGGATACTACCCTGCAAGAAACAATGTCAGGCTACCTGCCTACCATCGTCTTGACCTTGGCATGAATATAAACCGCTTTTACAAGAATGGACGCAAAGGAATATGGAATGTGAGCATATACAACGCCTATTGCCGCATGAATGCCATAACGATACGTAAAGACCATGTCAACGACTATCTTTTCACTCATGACAAGAAAAACTGGCACAGGGCGTTCCGCACGCTCAGTTTTATACCCATCATTCCATCCGTTTCATATACATACATTTTCTGAAATGAAGAAGATTTTCAAAATATATCTGACAACCTTGCCGTTATTTTTAGTTTCTTGCTATAGGGACATTGATCTTGACAAATATAAGGAAGATGCAGGTAAGGATATTCTAACCGTCAATTCGATCATAACGCCTGATTCCACAATAGCGGTGGCAGCGACAAAGACATTCTTTTTTTCTGACATTCACCATGAAAGCATAATTGCAGAAGGTCTTGACATCTCCCTTTCTATTAACGGAACATATAAAGGTTGTCTTGAATTTGATTCCAAGAAAAAACTATATGTCTCGGATTTGAAGCCAAAGCCGAACGATGTTGTAGATATAACGACTGAATATAAAGGCAATAAGGTGTATGCAACAGAAGTTGTTCCGGAAGAAGTCAATATAGAAAGCGTTACGGTGAAGATGCGCGGTCCGTTCAAGGAAGAATTCAACGGTGAGTATTATATGTTTACCTACAATATTGTATTTAAAGACAATGCTGACAGGGATGACTTTTATTTCTTAAGGTTCCGCGAAGCTCCACGCGATCCACTCAACCCAGGCAAAAGCACAGGGTTGGGACAGATAGACTATTCCCACAACATCGTGTTTCAGAAACTGAAGGATTATATGGGCGATATGGCTCCGTCATCGCTAATGTCAAATCCCTCCGGTCTGCCATTTACGGATGAGGGAATAAACGGCATGGAACATACCTTGACGGTTGAAGAGAAAGTTCTTGAAAGCATGATTTCAAAAGAGATGAAACGCAGTATAAAACTTTTTGCTATTAACAAGGCATATTATGAATATATTGTAGGAAATCTTATGTATTTTGAAAGTATGGACGAGACTCCTTCAGGAATGATAGACGTCGGTCTCGCCGACCCTATGCGCACCATATCCAACATCAATAACGGGATAGGCATTTTCGGCTGTTACACCCTCTCTGAAAAGATGATTGATGTCCTTCCTCTTGTCTTTCATGAGGATTGACGTTGACATAAGCAAAATTCCGATTTCTCTCTGCGCCAAGCCAACACACATAGAAAACTCCAACCATTCACAACCACGTAACAACCACATAAAGATGCAAAAGCCGTTTGAGTGCATATCTAAAAGTGGTTGTCACGTGGTTGTATGTGGTTGGAGTATAAATAAAATATGATTGGTTTGGACAGAGGTTAAATTTCAAATGCAGAATTGGGACATCGAACAATATGATTATGTTTAGAAACAGGAGTCAAGATGACTTCTGTTTCTTAGTAAATGTTGGAGTTGAGAAAAACTTTTGAATTTTCTGAACTTTTTTCTGTGCGTTATGTTATAAGAGTAAAGAAAATCGTTTCATGATGTTAGGTTAGTTCGAAAAAGTATTATGGAAAACACGCGAATGCGGCTGGTTGTGAAACCGGCCGCATTCGCGTTACATCACACCTTAGAGTGTGTTTACTTTTAACACGAATTAAAGCTAAATACGTTTCTTGAAATTCTTTAAGTCATCATAAAGTGTCTTTTTGGTGCTTTCAGCCAAGTTTCGGCAGTCGCAATGTGGAAATTGCTCCTTTCTCAACTCGCTGAAATCCCTCAAAAATCCATCTTTATGCTAACCTAAGTTAAAAGTAAACACACTCTTAAATTCTTGCGTTATTTATTCACCGAAGTATAATGTCTTACAAAAGCTGGTTTGATGCCTGTAAATTACTAAACATCAGTGATATTAATAAAATAATCGGCAGCTTGAAAAAGCTGCCGATTCAATTTTTAAAGAATTTATACCTTTAGGAATTCTTTTAAAAAGAATACCTTATTCCCAACGATAGGGTTATTATTTTACCCATCCAGTTCTCTTTAGCAAATGGATAATTCACCCTGAACATATAGGAGAAATGGTTGCCTGTCTCTACTGCCGCTTCTCCTTGAATCCCGACATTAAAGCGGTTCTGGAAACTCCCGTGCAAGCTTTCTTTCTCTTCATTGCTTCTTAAATATTTGTATTTTCTTCCTGCTAAAGACTCCTGTAGATAAGGTCCTACGCCGAAACGAATACCGAGATTATCACTGACAGGAAATCTGAAACTTGCAATCACCGGAATGTTCAGATTCCAGAAGTCACCCCATGCGCTATAATATTTCTCGTTGGTTGTTTTATCCTTAACAACGTTTCCGTTGTTAATGTAATTTATTTCGATCTGAGGATTCAGGCTCCAATTAGAAGTGAAATTTATTTCGTATCCGCCACCGATGAATGCGCCGCCTCCCCAGCCGCTGGAATATCCGTCAAACATCTTGCTTGTATTGTGGGAGATGCTACCACCTGCAGTAATATTCCATCTGTTTTGTGCGACAGTCGAAAACGCGCAGCATATCATTGCAATTGCAATGATAGAATAAATCAACTTTTTCATATTCACTATGTTTTTAATATTTTACAAAATTATACAATATTATTCAAATGACAAAGACTAACATGCTTTATTTGCATGTTAGTCTACTATGGTTGATCTATTAATTATTAACTCCTTGTTCTATGCATGGAACTATTGTAGCATGATTTGCGGAATAAGGGGTTCTTGCATATGCGCCCCCCATAATCCAATTATATGTTAGGGCTTGTGCTACACCCCTGTATAGTACGGTTGCATTGCATGTAAGTTCAGGACAAGTGTAGACCCAATATCCATTGCTGACAGTAATGAATACAGGAATCTCATAATCATAATCGTGTGATGACATGCCGCTGTGTGACGAATTTAATTGGAGATCACGTGTCCCTGGTATCTTAACAGTGCCGGATATACTTGAGGTTGAATCTGAGTTTGACCATCCAAAAATTGTTTTTTTCCTGAAACAGAATTCTGTATGAAATAAACTTTTACTTCCATTAAATCCGGGAGCAGGGGAGAAAGATACAAATCTACGACGTGCTTTCATTTTAACTTTTCGTTTGTCATATTGTACCCATCCAGAGTCGTATTCAGGTCCGACGGAGTTTATATCAGTACTTGACAGGCTGAACTCTACCATTGTACCGGTTAACATTGGTTGTGGCATTTCATAATATGCTCTCCCTGTTGACATAAGTTCGTTATAATTATCTATGTCTTTTAGGCAGATATCATTTCCGCCAATATTTACCATATAATTCTCGTTTACGAGATAGGCAGCATCAAGATCAGACATAGGTATATAAAAACCTGCGTCTTCTCCATACATAGGGAAGTATAAAGTGTTGAATTTTTCCTTAAAATTTAAGTAAGATTCCTTTGTTTCATCTACTTCATTTTCCATCTCAATCATGGCGGAATTATAAATATCCTGAACTGAATTAAATTCCGGATATGTACTATGTACCCATTCAATTTTTTCTTTAGAAGAATTTAAAGACCTTATTCGGGTTAGTGCATTGTTAAACTCCAACATATCAGTGAAATGTAAAATAGGAGTTTCTTCAGATCCTCTTGTGTTTTTTGTTGTGGGAACATTTGATTCCATTGATAAATTTGACATCGTTGGATCATCGCTTGAACACGATGCAACACAAAGAATCAGACTGATAGCTGCTGAAAATGTAGTTTTTTTCATGTTGTTTAAATTATTATTTATGAAGTTGTTTTAGAATATTAATTCTCCTATATAAGTAATTACAGTTGAATCGTCAGAGTGTGTATTCAGAACTATAGTATAGTTGCCCGTTAATTCTGCAAAATTGAGAGTTGGATAATCTTGCGTTATATCGCCGGATATTATAATATTATTATCGGATGATATTTCAATTTCGGCAAATATTACATCTGGTGGCAGTTCGATAGTTACAAAGTTTGAGCCATACGAGCACATGACGGGTTTTGACGGACATCGCGGTCTATCATTATTTTTTTTGTCTTTTTGTATTAGTATTCTGATCCTATTAGTAGGTGTGCTATTTTGTGCACTTGTCCCAATGTTAGATATTGGGAGTATAAAAACAAAGCTAAAATTAGTAGGTGTCTCATGATTATTTAATGTTTTTGTTTTGCAAAATTAATTAAATAGTCATGAAAAATGTTTCTCTTTTTAATATTTGATTACCCGAGCCGGATATTTATATTGTTAATATTCAGATATTTACAAGAATTGCGATAATAATAATTGCCCGCAGATGTAATTTCGTTTCCTTTATCTTCCAAAGTCGCTTTATAATCTTAGAAACTGTTTAAATGTAAGCATACGGTGAAACACGTGCTTCACCGTATGCTTACGATGTTTTGTAGTAATTGTTTAGTATAATTGTGTGTAGCGTCCTGAAAAATATTGACGGGTCAGAGGGT
>ERZ778516.1885-NODE-1885-length-14986-cov-18.255040_pt1 | contig 14986 bp, 9 predicted proteins | sample MGYA00510342_ERZ778516 | MGnify/ENA primary metagenome ERZ778516 (study PRJEB29527, sample SAMN07138961) | mouse gut metagenome | material: feces | host: mouse | place: China:Nanjing | collected 2016-01-25 ...
TGTCATATTGCTCATATCGCTGCCTTAGGACATCATCTATAACGCTTGTATTACCATCAGTCAGTATCCATTTCACATCTCCTTTCATAAAAGTCTCGTAAATATCGTTTCGAACAGTTTCACTGAAACCAGCATGCCACTCTTGTATGACAAAATACTTATAATATGGTATCAGATCAAAATACAAATATAATTCCTTAAATTGGTTTCCGCCATATGCCACAAAGGAATTGCGTTCAGTTATAGGGATCTCCGCGATCAACTTCTCATAACTTTTATTGGTGTCCTGGCACTTCTCGACAGCACGATTTATTTGGATCATACCTATACATATGACCACTATCATCTGCATAACGATCAGTTTCATCAACCGATCTGCCACCTTTTTATTCTCCAGCAAACAGATCTCATTCAAAAGAAAAACCAATTGCGGCAGACAGACTGCCGGGTACTGTACAAAGCTTGCCCCACTGAAAAAAAGATAGGATTCTATGGCAAATGAAAGCACATAAAAGGAAAATAACACATATGCCTTACGCCATAATGCAAATAGAGCAGCAGCCCCGACGCAAAAATAGACAAAATATACAATCAAAAACTTTGCGATGTCCATCAAATCCGCCCCTTTTATCCAAGGCTGCATCTTTTTCAGGTATTCAACATTGTACGTAAATGTACTATAGACAAACTCGGATAAACACCCCTTTTCGTAAAAATAAATGATAAACGGAACACTGATCAGCAGACACCCAATCAGAAAACTACACATATTGTTCCATAAATTAATGTATCGCTTCCTGCTCAATAATATGATTGTAATGATCAAAATCCCCGAACAAACGATCACGGCGTTTGTGGTTCTCGTAAGTGCGCACACCCCCAAAGTCATACCATACCACAATGCTGCAAGTGGCGGATGTGTATCTGATCGCTGATAAAAAAATCTTAATTGATAATACGAACTAACAGTAATAAATGGCAGGCAATACTCCTCTACACTGTTTCCTTCTGAATAGTTTAATTTCAAAAATATAAGAGCGATCCCTGTCGTAAAGACACTATATAAGGGATTCTCAGAACTCAGTTTCCCAATATTATATAATGCGTTTACTGTAATCAGCATAAATAGTATCTGAAATACACATACTCCGGATTTTGTTCCTGCTATTTTAAAACCTAACATATCAATAAAATAGATAATGGGACCCTTATGATCAAATAACTCTTTGTATGGGATTTTCCCCAGCGCCCATGCTTTTCCGATTGTTAAAAATTGTGCCGAATCACCTCTATAATAGGCTGCAAATAGCGGAGACGTACTGTAAGAGCAAATCAATACAAAGAGAATCCCGAATACGCATACCACTAATCTCGCTAAAAACTCACTTCTGTTATCATCCAAGCATCTTACTATTCTTACCATATCACTCCTTGGTTTTATATAAGTGTATTTCTTGGGTACTACTGCTGATACTCATTTCGTTCATCTGAATTCGATGTATTATTGATAATGCTGTTAAACATGTGGCTCACAGTTTCTATTGAATATGTTCGAACTTCCATTATCATATTGTCAAACACATCATTAACATAGCAGTCTCTATCTATGAATATACCAGTTTCGTGATTCCCCATAATGTTGTTTCTGCATATGATATTTTCATAGCCAGCCCCGGTATCAATATTCTCGTCCTCGTCAGTCCCAGTACCCACTTCTATGGCATACTGATGGCACACATCATCCTCGCCACCCTGCACAACATTTTCCATGATAAGATTTCTCACAGAGGCTTGTACCATTTTTATTCCTATACAGTGATCTGTAATGATATTATTTCTTAAGATATTATAGGCTGCATTATCCAAAGCGATTCCGGGGTAAATTGACGCCCCATTGCTCTCACAATAGTTTCCGTCCAGATAAAATCCCATCGATCCATACTCAAGAGTGATCGCCCCTCCATTATTCTGGAATAGCGTATTTCCTGATACGTACCCCTTATATGCACCGTCTGAGTAGATTCCAATCGAATTATTGTTGGATATCCTATTGTCTGTTATAAGCAGATCATGCGGACAGTCTGTCTGGTCGTAAATAGGATCTCTTCGCGGGATATTATGTTCCTCGTCAAAGGCTTCCCAGACATTATGCTTATCTTCGGGAACAACGCCTGTCAGCACGATCCCGGACATCCATTTCGACGTTCCGCCATTGTTATTTATATCGTTATCCTGAATCAGGCAGTCCGACACATTTCCTGCCAGATACACGCCGCCTGCGCTGTTATGGCTGATCTCGTTGTTCTCTATGTTTACACCTCTTGTGTCTCCGATCAGACATACAGCTTTCTGCTGCATTCCATTTATTGTGCATCCAGCTATGCTGACTTCATTGCAGTCTGTCAGGTAAATGCCATAATTGATATTTCCCTCCAGACAAACGCCATTGATATATATGTCGGATATATCCTCTCCAATAAAACCATACTCCAATCCATTGCCAGCCAACTCTACACCGTTTCCCTTGATTGCCGTATTATTTCGAAGTACCAGCGTTTCATTTAACTCAACTCTCTTTGAATGAATATCGATCATGGCACCTGGGTACTCATTGATCACCTGCTGCAGTTCTTGTGATGAAGTTCCGGTAAATATGATCTCCTTTCTGTTGTCATAATGCGCATCTGACAAGTGGCCGACTTTCTCCTCTATCTTGTTCATACTGAGTTCCGGATATAGAAACTGATCTTGATCCAGTCCCAGCCGACCTATTCTTTGGATCACCTGCAGGCTGTTGACATACTCGTCCTGTTCTACCCAGCCCATTCTCTCTAACTTGGGAAGTCCGCAACGCAGCATCATATCCACATTGATGTCATCGCTCCTGTATTGTTCTGTCTGCACATTCTCTACTTTATAAATCTTTCCCGCTTCGTTCTCATATACAACAGGCAGTGTGTTTAGAAACCTGCTTATATTGATCATAGGTTCCTCACACTCTACTGATAACACATAGGGATAATTTTTCAGCGTTTCAATTGCCGCTCCATAGTTTTTGCCGCTTAAAACATCCTGATGCGGTAAACCTGCAAGCGCAAAATATGTCCATTCACTCTCTGCATACTCACCTATATATGGAATAAACACATCCTCCTGAATCGAGATCTTTGCCGCCTCCATATACAGTTCTTTCATTGTCTTGCTTATCGTATCCGCACGCCCTCGTACTATATTAAAATCATACAAACTAAAATAATCAGAAGCTGATTTTCCTCCTGCAGGATCTGTCAGATCCAGATTGTAATCCTGCGCAAGCTTTTTTTCTGCAGAACTGATATATACTAAAAACAACAGCCCCCATGTTATGAAATAGCTGAGCATAAAGGTTTTCTCATTCCTTAGCGCAATAATTGCCCTTGCCATAACCATAAACACCGCTATCCATAAAATGTAATAAGTCTTATAATAATAATAGGCTGAGATCTTCCCGCAACAATTGCCCAAAAAAAGCACAAAAGTATACGCCAATAACACAAACAGCATAATACTTTCTACATTTACTTTTTTGGCTTTTACGCTTTTTATAAACCAAACAAGACAAAACGGAATCGCGAACAAAAAATCGGCATAAAGCGTTCCATATATATATCCCCACCACGATAGAGCATCTAACTTTTTATCCAATGCTCCTTTTACCAGCCAGAAATACAAGAAAATTATTCCAAACACGATACAAACTGCAATTAAGATCCCGCCCACTGCATAAATCTTCTTGGCTGGTATAGAATGTTCTTTTACATATTTAAACAGAACCAAAAGAATAATTCCTCCTAAAACAGGAGGCACAAACAGCGAGTAAGAACACAGCAATGCGTAACATGAAACCACAACAAGCCCCGCTGTCAATATTTTAGACCAAGCTTCATTATTCAAATAAATATCCATCAAAAACATTATCATAGTCACGCACAGAATACTTGTCGATAAATATGCTGTCCCAAAAACCATCGAATTCCAGGGATAACCCAGCATATATGCAACTGTTAAGATAACACCTATAATAATGGAAACTTTATCTTGTAAATATCTTCGGATCAGTCCCCAAAACAACGCACCGTTCAGAAACAAAACTCCAGTCTCAAACAAAATGAATATCCTGTAAAAGGAAAACGCACCGATACTCCCGCGGAGCATATTCATGATCAAACCACTATTGAGCGACGAGAAATACATGTTGATCAATTGCCCATGATCAGCAACCGCCCTTGCGTACATTAAATGGCGTGCCGAGTCACTGAGTTCAAAGTTAAAATCATCCAAACCTATTCCAAACTGCCTAACTGCAGCCACAACAACAAAAACTGCCAATACCGCCAGCGCCCTTACATCGGCGATCTCAAAATAATACACCTGCCTGTATTTCTTTGCGATGATCACATACCACAGGGCTGCCCCCTCCACAATGTGCAGCACGCCAAAAACTGCAGCATTGATTGGAACTGCCGGTATCCTGTTGATGATCCCCGCCTCCACAGCCTGTACGATCATAAAAAGAACTACAGTAAAGATAAGATATGTGACTGCATTCAATTTTTCATCACTCTTGCGCACAAAATAGATCCCTGCGCACAGTATCGCTAATCCTACAATATATAACAGCAAGCTCATCATATCTCACCCTTTCATAAATCCATTTCATGCATTGGTTTCTTCCATACAAAATTACTACTGAAATGCATTTGCTATACCGCAATTCGTCGTGTTATTGATGATACTGTTGAATTTCAGGCTGACTGCCTCTATGCCGCAGACCTGTGCATCCATTACAATATTGTCGAACACATCGTTGATATAGCATCCTTCATCTATGAAGATACCTGAGTAATGACTCCCAGATATTATGTTCCTGCAGATGATATTTTCATAGTCCGCAGTGTAGTCCGCTCCCTGACCCTCTGTTCCAGAAGGCTCCGCTTTCAACGCTATTCCGTAAAAACGAAACGCACCATCCTGACCAGCATTATTATCCCTGATCACATTCCCCATGATCACATTTCGCACTGCGGAGTGCAGCATATTGATCCCTCCGCCTTGATTGCCTGTCAGGCTGTTATTTTCCAGGATGTTATACGCAGCATTGTCCAGCAGGATCCCTGGCATATTTGCCTTCGCAGAACCGTCTTCCATCTGGTCTGCATCAAACTTATGTTCTGGATGTAACCCGGTATCCGTATCGTTGACTCTGCCTCCATTGAGGCGAATCGTGTTCCTGCTCAAATAAAATCCCACTGTACCATGGCATAGGTTTATGCCCTCTTTCTGGTTCCCACACACTGTATTGTTTAATACATACCCCATGTAAGCGCCATCCGAATAGATCCCTGCCGCATCATTATCCTCGATCTTATTCTCTCTTATAATCAAATCGTGGGGGTACTCTGGCTGCATGGTATCTGTCATCACAATACCTGATGCCAAACGATCATTTCCGCGATTGTTCTTTATCATATTCGACTCTATCAGCCCATTGGTTACACTGCCTGCTATATACACTGCTCCTGACTGGTTATCACAGATTGTATTGCCGCGAATGATCACGCCGTCAGATACACCTGTTATGCTGATTGCCTTTTGTCCGCAGCCCTTTATTGTGTTTCCTGTGAGCTTGATACGATCACAGCCAGCCAGGTAGATCCCATACTCTGTTCCACCATTGATAAAAATGTCACTGATTCCAATATTGTCTGCCCCTTCAGCATAGAAAACATACTCCACGCCTTCCGTATGCAGACCCGCGCCATTTCCATTGATCACTGTATTGCCATGCAGCACTATAGGATCAGTCACTTCGATCTGTTCAGAAACAATATCGATCACAACGCCAGGATTTTCATCTATGACCTGCTGGAGCTCCTGCGATGTTTTTTTGTCAAATACGACCATTTCACTCTGGATAAAGTATTCGTCCAGCTCCCCGACACGCTCCTCAATCTCTGCAATAGCAATCTCGGGACAAAGCATATCATTCGTATCCAGTCCCAGCTCTTCGATCTTTCGTATCACCTGCAAAGGCTGGATATACTGTTCCTGATCCTCCTGGTCCATTCTTTCCAGGCTCGGAAGGGAATGCTGCGACAAGATATCTGATCTGATCTCAGCAGGCGCTGGCTGATTTTTGGGTAAGTCTGCACCGCTTGTGGGCTCCGGACTGCCCTGCTCAACACGATTGACTGCGCTATTAGAATTCATCCTGGTGCAATATATCCCCAGCGCTGCAACGAAATAGATCATACCTGCAGCTGCGATCAACTTCCCCTTTTTCATGTTCAGATCTCCAAATACCCTTTCCAAAATTCCAATGTTCTCAGTTTCAGACCTTCTCTGCGGTAAGCTTCCTGCGCTTTACTCAACTTCAATGAAACGGTAAATAACATTTTTGTCGTTTTCAATAGATACTGAACAGTTTTGGCAAAAGACCGCTCGACAACAAACGCTTTTTTCGCTGATTCATCATAGTACATTATCCGTTTCTTCCGATAACACTGCGGTGTTTTGACTGCTGTCATCGACACGATATTGTCCCCTTTTGCCCGCAGAATGATCCCATTAAATGACAGGTTACGGCTGAGCCTTGTCTTTAATGTATGGTTTTCTTTGAGACTCTCCTCATATATCGGATAACGAAATCCCATGGGCAGCTCTTCTAGCGGCTGGGCTCTGTATCCCTCCGACATGACTTTTTTGTGCAGGGCTTCTCCATCCTGCTCCATCAACCATCCTGGACCTTTGAGAAAATCCCTGATACCTTGCAGATACAGGTCCACATTTTTATACCGATAGAACATGATCTCCTGCACGCAATGTTTGAACATAGTTCTGCTCACCTGTCTTCTGCCATACCACTGACAATGGAACGCGTTGTCGATCAGCTGATTCCGCATGATATAATACTCCAGAAATGATGAGTACTTATTCTCAAACGGCTCATGCCACACACAGATACCGTTCATCAGTATCAGCCTCTTCATATTCCGAAGGCCATACTCCAGGTCATCTCCGCGGATGAATATCGGCAGCGGCAAATTATCCTCACGCACGATCTGCATGGGAAAACAGCAGTACCACCACGCATTGAACTCCGAGAACTCCTCAGTCTCATTATACAGGCATGCATCACACAACCGCAGATCCAGATTATGTTTTAAGGAATCCAATGCACCGCCGTTCCATGACGCACCCGCTTCGATCTGCATATACTGCTGGTCGATACGCAGCATTGCTCCTCCTATAAACGCATCCTGATATTCTTCTTTTATAAGAGAAAGTACCAGGTATGTCTTCGCCAGCGCCTCCGGCTCTATGACAACGTCGTCGTCCATCAGGAGGACATGCGTAAGGTGATACTGCGCATTATTCTGCATCATCTCGATCATGTCTCTGGTGAAACCTCCGGCTCCGCCTAGATTCCTGTTGGGATAGATATGGATACTGTCCGACTGCAGTTTCTCTATATCCAAACTTTTTCCGTTATCTGCAATAAATACTTCCATGCGGCCCCACAATGGAGAAGCCTCATTTTCAAGGACTGCTTCGTTGATGATCTTAAGGTTTTTTTCAATAAAGGCTTCCCGCTTGAATGTACAGATCCCAATGCCTATTTTGACAGTTCTGATCTCTCTCTCGTCAACGTCAGCAGCATATGCACCACCATAAAAGATGCTGCCGTCCTCCAATGCCTCAAGCTCAAATGTATACATCCCCCTATTGCTGCCGTCCATATATGGCAGAACAAACTCACGCGGCACTTCTGACTCCAGGATCTGCTCCGACAGCACTTTTTTGGATATATTCGTCCCTATTTTTTCCTTATTGATCAGACTAACCTTAAACCTGCCTGATATATTCAATTTCAAGGAAATGTCTTTTACGATCGTATACTTTGTCCATTTTTCAATGGATAAACCATTAAAATAGGTGTCAAACCAGACTTTTCCTCGTCTTTCAAATCCTATTTTCTGATCTCCTATGACATATTGCGTCCGAACCTTCTCTTGGGATCCGCTGTCTGGTCTGAAATATAATCCACACTCCGTGCATCTGCCTATCTGGGGAAATAAAATTCTCTGTATTTCCATATAAAACTCCTTTGAAAATCGTCTTAGGAACTGTTTGGAAATTACCTGTGACAAGTATTTGTCATGAGTAATTTATCAACAGTTCCTTATACTCCACTGATGTGAGAATGTGCACGGTCCAAACTCGTCATGTACATAATCTCTCACTGTGATCTGCATAATATTTCTGACATTGTCATATAATTCGCCATGTTCTCCGTTGATTCCAATATCAAGATAATATTTGCCCGGCAAGAGCTGCAGTTCATCTATGACAAACTCTACCTCACCCTCCGTCTGCAGAATCGGAAGATCGTCACCGGCTTTCGCAAAGCAGCTGCCATAACAGTACTGCCAGTTCTCCTTGACAAGATCCATATTAAAGTTAACCTTGATCCCGTCATGTGCTGTCTTATATGTTATCTTTAATACGAACTTATCACCTGTATTAAAATGAAAACACTCCTGACCATTTGCGTCCTCGACGGCAACTCTTGCGAAGTAAACCTCCTGTGTTCCGTCTCTTCTGGCATCAGGATGCACTTTGTCTGTAAGCTGCAGTATCGACTTCCTGCGCTCATCTTCAAATAGTTCCTGACTCTGGTTTGCCAGATGCATGATACGTTCATCTTCCATCGAGTCAAGATAGTGCATTCCCACCAAACGCGGCTCCCCGTCCTCGCGAACCACCCCCTGCTCGATCCAGATCAGCCTGTCACATATGCTGTATAACTGTTCCATCGAATGGGAGACGATCACGATGGTGACTCCATCCTCCTTAATTTCCATTAACCTTTGAAAACATTTTTTTTGGAAACTCACATCACCCACTGCGAGGATCTCATCGATCAATAGTACTTCTGCATTCACATTGATCGCCACCGAAAAAGCCAGTCTCATATACATCCCTGACGAATATGTCCTGACAGGGTTGTCTATAAACTCCTCCAACTCAGAAAATGCTATGATATCACCCATTCTGGCATCTATTTCCTCATTGCTCAATCCAAAGATCGTTGCATTGATATAGATGTTCTCCCGCCCGCTTAGATCCGGGTGGAAACCTGCTCCCAACTCGATCAGGCTTGACACCCTGCCTTTTATAGTTATCTTTCCCTGATTGGGCTTTAGGATCCGGCTTAACATTTTGAGCATCGTACTTTTCCCGCAGCCATTCTTTCCTATAAAACCTACCGACTGTCCTCTTGGTATCGCGAAGCTTATATCTCTGAGTATCTCTCTGTTTTCATGCCTGTTTCTGTTCGCAAAGATTACCCGCTCTTTGAGCATGGAACCCTTATCCGAATATACCTTAAATGACTTTTTCACGCTGCAGACTTCTATACTGTTTTCCACTGGCATCATAACTCCTCCGCAAAGTTATCGTTTAACTTCGCAAATATACATTCACCAATCATGAGGATCAAAAACGCAAACACTGTCGAATACAGAAACCCTTTTCCTGTTGGCATAGTCTTCCAATACAGAACACTGTGGTATGCCTCTATGACATGCGCCATCGGGTTTACCTTAAATATCCATACGATCTTTGCAGGCATCGTATCCATAGAATACAGGATCGGAGTCAGATAGATCCATGCCATCAGAAAAACCGTCACAATATGCTCGAGATCCTTAAAAAACACAGTGATGGCTGAAACGATCAGCGCAAATCCCAGTGCCAGAACATACTCCACAATCATGATCATCGGCAGGAAGAAAAGTGCCTTGATGCTTATCCCTACCCCCGAGACGATGAGCACTGCAAACACAATAATAAAACAAAACAGCATGTTGACAAAATTGGATGTCACACATGCTAACGGCAATACCTCCCGCGGAAAATATATTTTCTTTACCATATCCCCCTGATATCGCACACAGCCTGCCCCCTGGCGCAGCGAAACATCAAAGAAAAACCACGGTATCATACCTGTTATGACATACACATAAAACTTATCAAGATTCGTTCTGACGATCACCGAGAATACAATGATATATACAATGATCTGACACAATGGATTGATAAAAGTCCACAGGAATCCCAATATGGAACCTTTATATTTCCCCCTCAAATCTCGTTTTACAAGGCTCTTTACCATATCTATATACATCAGTATTTCTTTTACGTGTCCTATCATGAACCATTACCTCTTCCTGCCGCTCTGTCAATGACCACCTGTGTCCTCAGGGTGTTCTGCCCGCCCCTCAGCTTTTCTCATCTTGTCCTCCATCTCATACTCCATCCGCCTGACATGATACTGTGTGTCCGCAAGTATACGCCTGTTCGAAGCCATCAAGTCGGATACAAGCCCGATCATGAATGTCAAAAATCCTATAATAATGAGTGTACACGCAAGTATCAGTGACTGAATGTGACCATTGCCACCCTGTGTGAACAAAAAATGTAAAAACCGCACTCCGATCCCAAGACCGATCACTGTCGGCAGCATGCTGATATACGTAAATGCCTTCAATGGCTTGTACATGATATAAGCCCTCAGTATGATGACGATCGACTTTTTTACATAGGCCCATACGCCTCTAAACAGTCTGGACGGCCGCAGCTGCGGGTTGGTGTGTATGGGAACACTTGTAACTGCAATCTTTTCACGCCCTGCCTGCACGATCGTCTCCAATGTGTATGTGTAGTCATTGACCACATTGATGCGCATTGCCGTGTCCCGCGTCATGGCACGGAATCCGCTGGGCGCATCGGGTATATCGGTGTTTGATGCCATCCTTACTGCCCAGCTGCCCAGATGCTGCAGTTTTTTCTTCATGTAAGAAAAATGCTCTGTTTCATCGATCGGCCTGGCTCCTACCACCATGTCTGCCCTGCCATCCAATATCGGCTGTATGAGCTCCTGGATATCCTCTGCGCAATATTGATTGTCCGCATCCGTATTCACGATAATGTCTGCCCCGTTCCTGAGACAGCCGTCAAGACCTGCCATAAACCCTCTGGCAAGGCCCTTATTCTGACTGAAATTGACGATGTGGTGCACCCCCCACTTTCTCGCAACTTCGACCGTGGCATCACAGCTGCCGTCATTGATGATCAAATACTCAATCTCGTCGATTCCCTCAAGATATTCCGGCAGGTCATTCAACGCTGCCTCAAGTGTGTCTGCCTCATTGTAACAAGGAATCTGTATTATAAGTTTCATTGTTTTTTCTTTTTCCCCTTATTTCCTAGTGTCGTGACAATTCCTACCGCAAAGATCGCTACCACCAACACTGCAATGATGACTTTCCATACTTTATCTGATTTTTCTCTCGCCTTTGCAGCCTCCGCTTCCTGAAATGACAGCAGATTTTGTTCCTGTACGCTTTTAAACTCCTCATCGAGAGAATTCACATTTGCAGGTACATCCTGTGTCGCGTCATTCTGCACTATATCGTCAGATGACTGCGTCCCGTTATCCTGCGCTGCTCCTGCAGCTGCCTGTTCTCCATTATCCTGTGCCGCCCCGACGGCTGGCTGTTCTCCATCACCCTGCACTATCCCATCAGATGACTGCATCGTATTATCCTGTGCTGCCTCATTCCCTGTCACATTTTGCGCCTCTGATACAGCAGGGGCAATCTGACTGCCAAGCAGTCCCAGGCTGGTCACTTGCACATACCCCACGGTTTCCTGGTATGCGACCATACACCACCCATCTTTCGCGTCCTCCTTGACGATCACCGGGGTTGCGGCTGAAAGTGTGCCTGTTACGGCAGAAGCGGCATCCGGCGCCTCGTGAAGTTCCACATCGCTGTTTGTCTGTAATACTTTATTTTTCTTTATATTCTCAACGTCCGCTGCACATACTGTCATGCCCATCACAAGCAGTATGCATAAAACGCTTACTATTCTTCCCAAGCTCTTTTTCATATCGTTCCCCCATTCACTCGTTTCTTACTCATTCTCATTATAATATAGTGTAAAATGCCCCGTCGTTATATGACTGTCATACTTTTCTTCCAACACCGATCCCTGATCGCTGCGAAAATCGATCAGCAGCAGGTCTGTCTGCGTCTGACTGTCCAGGTCATAATCTTTTTTGACAATATTTATCTGCGTCTCCCGCATCATAAACTGCAAAATACCAATATTTCCATAATCCTCTCCTTCAGTGCTATAGAATACTTCCCTGCTGCCGTCAGGATTGAGTTCCTGTATTCTCTGCATGAGCAATGTATCCCTATAACACGCCGACCTCGAGGCGTCAATATACATTGTTGACAGCCGTATACCGATTATGATCTGTACCGTCACCAGGAACATCAGAAAAACCTCTCTGCCCCTGCGCCTGCCTATCCACCATATTCCCATGCATACCATGGCAGTCAGTACTATATACACCAGATACACCCGCCAGTAAAACGAAACGGGCTCAAAATTTTCCGGATCATAGAGCCAGCTGATCCCACATATCGTATTTCCAAAAAAGGATCTCTGTCCATACCTGCGCAGGCTGATCGTAACCATCCATGTCAGCGCTGCCTCAAGCACAATCATTACTGCTATGCCGGATGCAGTCCCTCTTGCCGACATGCTCTTTTTGCGCAATTCCTTTATGCCCATCATGATCAGTACAGGCATCACATATTCATGGTAGCGACCATATGTCAGTGTATCAACACGCCCTGGATATATTGTATAAATGGCAGAGATCATCAGCGCCGCCAGTGTTGAAAGCAGCACAAACAGCGGAAAATATTTCTTCTCCCTCACCCGCTTTATGGTGTACGCCAATCCAAAATACGCCAATCCAAAACTTGCCCACCCGAGATACAATATTTTACCTGACACACTGATCATCAGATTGATGAAGCCTTCTTTTGTAAAAACAGCCAGGATCTTACGGATCTGCCCTGCATAACTGTTTATATTTTTTAATCCGTCTTCTGCAGCCGCATGCATCAGACTTGTCCAATAGTTTGTGATCAGCAGCCCTGCCGCAAACACAAACGCCAGTCCTGTGATCAGCACCAGCGCATATTTTACCTTTTTTCCACCTCTGCGGACACTGTATATCAATAAAACAAGGATCCCGGACACCAGAACCCCGATCGCACGCCGATGCACACAATACATATAAAGCATTGTGATGAGCATGAGTGCCAGATACTGTCTTTTATTCGTCTGAAGATATTTCAAAAAAGACAGACATATAACAAGATACAGTGTAACAAGCAGCGTTTCAGCAAAAGTTGTTCCCGCATAAAATAACCACGTGGGATAAAAGACTGCCACTGCAGCACAGAATGTTTTTCCCATCTTCTGCAAAATAAAAAAACATGCTGCAAGCAGTGCAAAATTTACAAACATAGCTGCACGGTAAGCGGCGATTCCGCTTTTAAATATAACAAAAACAGGGAGTAGAATAAGACTGTACCCATAAGAATAATAAGAACCTAATGATGCAATGTCCGACCAGTCATATCCGGCAAGCCTGGCTGCGTAGGACCAGTAACCAAACTCATCGGCCGGAAAGTAGAATCCGTAGCTCTTGCTTATGCCATGGCATGCGATACAGAACAAAAGCAGTGTAAACAGTATATCGTATCTTCTCCGTATACACCATGCTTTCATCTTCTAAAAACTCCCCCTGTTTGTTAACGAACGCAGTCCACACTGCAACATTTTATATGATCACACTGCTTTATTGAAGAGTAAACAAAATCTTCTAACAGATAATTCCGGTGTGGCAGTACACCATACCGGAATCTGTTTTACTTGTTTATTGTGCTACAAGTGCATATGTGCCGATACCAGCCTGCACATCGAAAGTAACTGTTGCAGGATTGCTGTCGAGATCTTCAAGAATCGTAACTACTCCGCCTGGCTGTACGCAGACAACTGAGTATGTCTTTGTAAGATCAGCGTTCTTAGGAAGACCAGTTACCATTGCCACGCTGCCATCCTCAAGTGTCACAACGTTGTTGTTCTCCTTTGCATAAAGGTTGATGTTCAGAACCGCAACTGCCTCTGCGCCTGCTCCCATAGCCTCTACTGCTGCATTTACACATGCCATAGCTGCCGGGCTCTTTGCCGGATCTGTATCATAAATTGTGATCGCCGGTACCTGCCCGTCCTTGAGACCTAAGTTCGCCTTTACCTGAGCAAGTGGTGTAGTAACAGCTGTTCCCTGTACAGACTTTGCTGCGTAACCGCCTGCTATTGTTGTTGTTACATTCGTTCCAGCTACAGCGATTGGCACATTTGCAGCCTTCACATCCTCTGATACTGTTGTGCTCTCAGAAGAGCTAGCGCTTGAATCGTAGTAACCAGCACATACTGTCATAGCAGATGACATTACCATCGTCGCTGCAAGTGTTGCAGCAAGAAATTTTTTAAGTTTCATGTTATATCCTCCTTCTCTACGTCTTATATGACCAATTGTTATTATAATATACGTTTGCTTTTTTTTCAACTGATTTGCTCTTTTTTTACGGCGCCATCTCATTTTTATGAATAACTTCCAAATCAGCACCTGCAATACTTCTATTTTTAATGAATTTTGTGGCTTTATTGCCAGTGAAACAACCTTGGAATATGTAATAATCACGGAAACTTGACAGTCACATCAGGACAAAAACACGCATTGTATTTGTATGATTTCCCTTTTTACACCAAAATTCCCACTTAATTCCAGGGAGGGCGGTCTATAAATACATGTAACAGTTCGACCTTCGGCTTCCTGTTACAAGCATCAAGCCATGCAAAAACTGCTTCGCGGTGTCAAAGCCACGTACCGTGGCTTGATGCATCTAGGCCGCTATGCTTTCTCACGGACTTCGCAGCGTAGTGCGAAGTCCTAGAGCGTGTTTGAAAAATGCTTTCCGTCAGATGTACGTCACAGTTTGTGGGAGATTTGTGC
>ERZ778516.1887-NODE-1887-length-14984-cov-14.269810_pt1 | contig 14984 bp, 13 predicted proteins | sample MGYA00510342_ERZ778516 | MGnify/ENA primary metagenome ERZ778516 (study PRJEB29527, sample SAMN07138961) | mouse gut metagenome | material: feces | host: mouse | place: China:Nanjing | collected 2016-01-25 ...
AAGAAGTATATCATACTATTTATTGACTTAAAAGTTATTTGTTAACAATTCCTAAAATAAGACAACAACTACAAGTATTACGTGATAATGGTTATATAGAATTTTTAGGGAATGGAAACTATAAAAAGAAATAACTAAAGTATTTTGAGAAATGTAAAATATCTATATTAATCCATATAAGACTGATAATATTAAGATGCAATCATTTATATATTTTAAAGATAAGAGTAGGTAAAATTATCAATGTCACTAAGTTAAGAAGGCAGATAAAAGATCTCTATACCAGAGATGGTATAGGGGTCTTTTTTTCGCCTTTTTCAAAAAAGTAATTGACATGAACAGAAATATGTGCGGCCACTCTCGCTACCGATTAAATAAAGAGAGTTGCGAGAGTGGCCCTTGTAGTTAAATAAATCTTGATTGCAAGGAGGAGTCATATGAAACCTAAACATATTAAAAAACTTTTAATGTCTGAAATTAAAGAGGTCGCAAATAAACCGGAACTTTACTGCTTTCATCCAAATAGTGATTTTACCCGCAAACGAAAGCTGTCTATGGAAACAGTCCTGACGGGCATTATCGGTATGGGAAGCGGCAGTCTTACAAATGAACTGATAGACTTATTTCATTCCTCTCCTGATATGCCTGCCAGCTCTGCTTTTATCCAGCGGCGCAATAAGATAAAACCAGAGGCATTCAAAGCCATTTTTGATGGCTTTTCAAAAGGTATCATGACAGAGTTCTCTGGAGAAATGCCTGTATTTGCTGTTGATGGTTCGGACATTCAAATAGCAACAAATCCTGATGCTCCTGAATCATACTTTCCGGGAAGGAGCGGACAAAAAGGGTATAATCTTCTGCACTTAAATGCACTGTATGAAATAAATCATCACATCTATGCAGATTCAGTCATCCAAAAAAGAAAAGACTGGAACGAGCATAAAGCTCTGCTGGAAATGATTGGGCGCTCGCCTGTGCCCAAAGCCCTTATCATAGCAGACAGAGGCTATGAATCTTATAATAATATGGCACACATTCAAGAAAAAGGATGGCATTTTCTTATACGTGTTAAAGATGGCAGGGGAAGCATCAAGGGCAATCTGGAACTTCCTGAGCAGGAAACGTTTGATATGGATATCAATCTTAAGATCACAAGGAAACAGTCAAACGAAGTAAAGGAACTGTTGAAAGATAAAAATCATTACAGGTTTCTTCCCACAAACGCAAACTTCGATTATCTGCCTGCTAAAAGCAGCTATAAAGATCCAGCTTCGTTTTATGAACTGCATTTCAGAATTGTAAGGTTGCGGATATCAGAGGATACCTATGAGACCGTTCTTACAAATCTTGACAAGGGGCAATACCCAGTCGGGAAGTTAAAACTGCTTTATGCTTCAAGATGGGGAATCGAAACATCTTTCAGGGATTTAAAATACACAATCGGCATGCTGAATTTTCATTCAAAAAAGGTGATGTGTATTCAGCAGGAAATCTATGCACACCTGATAATGTATAACTTTGCGGAAATGATTACCTCGCACGTGGTCATTGAAAAAAAGCAAAGGAAGCATACATATAAGGCCAATTTCTCAGTTGCCGCACATATGTGCAGATTATTCTACCGGGGAAAAACAACATCACCTAATTTAGAAGCCATTATAGCAAAGAACCTCATTCCCATAAGACCTGACCGTCATCGGGAGCGAAATATAAAAGCTAAGGTTTTCCGAGGCTTCCTATATAGGATAGCATAAGCTGCATAAATTTCATATGTTTTTTTAGGCAGATGCAAATCTGTCTATTTGTGTTACCTGTGATGTATAAAAAAGGTCGAAGAAACAATTTCTCCAACCTTTTTGAAATAGTTTTGTTGCGAATCAATCTTAATTTAATGACATTGGTAAAATTATCTGCTCTTTTTTTTGTGAGGATCTAATTAAAGCTGTTAGCAACAATAAATTAAATAAGGATGATCGTCGTACTCAGTTTTTTTGGCTTATTTTGTTAAAGTGTTGACGAACTTGGCATTTTCTTATATAATGAAGAAAATTGTACGAGAAAAAATACAAAGTCGGTCAGAAGGGGAATTGGATGGAGAAACAAAGTTACAAGGCAAGAGCAAAGATCAATCTGGCGCTCGATGTGTGCCGGCGTCTCGAAAATGGGTATCATGAAGTCAAGATGGTCATGCAGACGGTGGACCTTTATGATGAGCTGGAATTTAAGAAGAGAACGGACCCGGATATCATTCTGTCTGTCAACAGCAGAGACTATCTGGGGGATTTGGAGAACAATCTGGTATTTCAGGCGGCAAAGCTGATGCGGAAGCAGTACGGGATACAGCAGGGCGTGGAGATTAAGCTCAAAAAAAATATTCCTGTGGCGGCAGGAATGGCAGGGGGGAGTACAGACGCAGCAGTCACAATGCTTGCTATGAATGACCTGTACGAGCTGGGGCTCACCAAAGAAGAACTGATGCAGCAGGCAGTTCAGCTCGGCGCGGACATACCATTTTGCATATTGGGAGGCACTGCGCTGGCGGAGGGAATCGGCGAGAGGCTCACGCCGCTGCCAGCGCCGCCGCAGGCATCGCTTCTGATCGTGAAGCCGCCGATTATGGTGCCGACCAAATGGGTCTATGAGAATCTTCATGCGAACGCGCTTGAGCGGCATCCTGACATTGACGGGATGGTGGAGGCGCTGGGGCAGGGCGACTTGAAGCGCATGACGCAGCATATGGAGAATGTGATGGAGACCGTCACAGAGCGCGCGTATCCAATCATTACAGACATCAAGAAAATGATGTGCGGCAGCGGTGCGATGAATGCGCTGATGAGCGGCAGTGGTCCAAGCATTTTCGGTGTTTTTCTGGAGGAGGAGACAGCGCGTGCGGCGGCAGTGTATGTTGACCAGACGCTCAGGACAAAGGGAATCGAGGCACAGGTAAATGTAACGGGATTTTACAATACAGAATCGTGATTGGAGGGCAGATATGAGTATGATGAATGATGACGAATATTTACCGCTCAGAGATGTGGTATTCAACACGTTAAGACAGGAAATACTTACAGGAAAGCTCAAGCCCGGAGAACGGTTGATGGAGATTCATCTGGCAAATAAGCTCGGCGTGAGCCGCACTCCGATTCGAGAGGCAATCAGGAAACTAGAGCTTGAGGGTCTTGTGATCATGATACCGCGGCGCGGAGCGGAGGTGGCGCAGATTACCTTAAAGAATTTAAAGGATGTCATGGAGGTACGGCGCGCGCTGGATGTGCTTGCGATCGAGCTTGCCTGTGAGCGCATGGGACAGGAGGCGTTAGAGGCGCTCTTTCAGGCGTGTGAGCATTTTTCCGATGCGGTCAAGACCAACGATACACGAATGCTCGCGGAGGCAGATGTGGCGTTTCACGATCAGATTGTACTGTCTACAGGCAATGCCAGACTGATACAGTTGGTCAGTAATTTGTCCGAACAGATGTACAGATACCGCTTTGAGTATCTCAAAGATGCTTCCTCCCATGAGATGCTGCGGCAGGAGCATTTGGAAATGTATCAGTGTATTTTGAAAAAAGATAAGGTAACGGCGGCGGAGATTGTGCGCAAGCATATTAACAATCAGGAGGAAGCGATTATCGAGCAGCTTCAGCTCGAGAAGAACGACTGCAGAAAAAGTGTATAAACATTACTATTATGTCCATACTTACTGATATAAAATAGTGTTACAGGAGGGTATGGACAGATGAAATCTATCAATAAATATTTGAAAAAAACATTGGCGGCACTCGGCGTAATCTTGTGGGTTGGTGCACTTTCACCGGAGATTTTTATCAGTTCGGGGCTGAATTGTATCTTAGATGAGAATGGGGAAGAGCTGACACAGGAGGACGCGGCAGAATTTATGGAAACTTATTTCTATGGCGGTCAGGACAAAGACGGCGAAAACACAGTTGAGCTTCAGTTTAAGTTTGCATTGCTGGAATATTTTCAATAAGACCTATGATGATAAAAGAAGGAGGCATCTATGACAAAGGAAGTACTGGTATCTGTGCGCGGGCTTCAATTTGTGGACAGTGAGGTCAGTCAGGCAGCTTCCGATGAGGAGCTTGACCAGATTGAGACAATCTGTCCCGGAGAGTACTATTATCGAAACAATGCGCATTATATATTGTATGAGGAGAATATGGAGGAGGTAGATGAGCCGGTATCGAATATGATCAAGCTTCGGGACAAGGAGTTTTGTCTCTGGAAAAAGGGGCCTGTAAATGTGCAGATGGTGTTTTCCGAGGGGAAAAAAACCATGACGGATTATTTTACCCCGTTCGGAAATATTCTAATCGCGATGGATACCCGCGAAGTCTGCGTGACAGAGAGCGAGGACTGCATAAAAATACATATTTCCTACGGACTCGAAGCGAATTACCAGTTCATCGCAGACTGTAGTATCACTATTGAAATCAAAAGTCTGGCACAAAAATAAAAGTCACTGCATGGGCTCTTGCGGGTTATCCCGCCGGATTTCATCGAGCAGGTGCTTCATGCGGCGCTCCATCTCGGAGAGCTCGCCAGAGTACAGGCGGAACGCGTCTGTCGTCTCGTCCGGCGTCTCACCCTTGTAGCAGATGCGGTGCTCCATGCTTGCCCACAAATCCATAGCAAGCGTGCGAAATTGTATTTCGACAGGATAGTACTGCATGCCCTCAATACGATACACAGGAATGCCCAGCACCATATGATAGCTCTTGTAGCCACTCTCTTTCGGATAGTGGATATAGTCGCTTTCCTTTAAGATTAAGAGGTCTGTCTGTGCCTTTACCAGTGAGAGAATACTGAAAATATCCTCCACAAAATAACAGATGACGCGGATTCCGGCGATATCGGTCAAATTGTCCTTGGCAGTGTAGGCTGTAATCGGGAGACTTTTGCTGTCAAGTTTTTTCTCGATGCTCTTTCTGCTCTTGATGCGTGCCTGTATATTGTGAATCGGATAATCCCTGTATTTTTTCCGATAATCTTCATTCAGTCCGTTCATGCGGACTTCGAGCCTTGTCATGGCTTCACGGTAGGGTTCTACCAATTGATCATACTCTTCCTGAGGGATATGGTTTGTTTTGGAAGGTGATACAAAAGAGAGCGTTTTCGGCGGTTCGTATATACCTTCACTGTTCATTTCTTTGAGTATATCATTTTTATAATCATTCTTAAAATCCTTTTTTGCTATCAAAATTTCCGCCCCCCGACGTGTGTTTCTTCTATATATTCAATATAGCTCAAAAAGGCAATGAAAGCAATGAGAAATGTATAAAATTAACAAAAAAATTATAAAATAAACAATGATTTTGTTAAATATGTGTTGCCGTCGAAAAAGAGTAGAAAAAGAGTCAGAAAAAGTGTTATACTGTACGTGTATGAGGACAAAACAGGAACGGCAGAATATAATAATTTTTTACAGAAAGGATGGAACTGGCTTCAATGTTGTTAGAGCAGATTTATTACACCGTAAACAGTCTTGAGGGAGATTACGCATATCTGAAAAAGGAGGAGGACGCATCAGAAGATCTAAAGTGCGTGGCGCGCGCCCTGCTGCCGCCGGAGATTGCAGAGGGGACAAGACTTGTGTACGAAATGATGGAGTACAGTATAGTATAGTATGAGAGGAGACTGATCATGAAATTTCGAATGGACAAAGCACCGATGGGGTGGAACAGTTATGACTATTATGACACGACGGTCAACGAAGCGCAGGTGAAGGCAAATGCGGATTTTATGGCGGCGCATCTAAAGGAGGCGGGCTGGGAGTACATTGTCGTGGATATTGAGTGGTATGCAAAAGATTCAGGGACGATGCGGGATCAATATCAATATATTCCGTTTGGCGATGAGGCGATCGACGCGTATGGCAGACTGCTGCCGGCAGAGAACAAGTTTCCCTCTGCCGCCGGCGGGAAAGGGTTTGCGCCGCTGGCAGAATATATACATCATCTCGGCTTAAAGTTTGGCATTCACATTATGCGCGGGATTCCTAGAATCGCAGCACACAAGCATCTGCCGGTACTGGGTACAGATGTCACGGCAAATCAGATTGCAGACCCGTCCTCGATCTGCGGCTGGAATCCAGACATGTACGGCGTGCGGAAAGATGCGGCAGGCGCGCAGGAGTACTATGATTCTATCATTAATTTATACGCGCAGTGGGGTGTTGACTATATCAAGTGTGATGATATCTGCAATACAAACCTGTATCCGCACAATCCGTATTCGGCGGCGCATGAGGTTGAGATGCTGCACCGCGCGATTGAGAAGTGCGGGCGCGATATCGTGCTGTCGCTCTCGCCGGGACCGGCATTGATCGAAAAGGCATGGCACTATGAAAAATATGCAAATCTTTGGCGTATCACAGATGACTTCTGGGACAAGTGGGAGTTGCTCAGAAATATGTTCGACCGCTGTGAACTGTGGCAGAACCATGTGGCGCAGGGGTGTTATCCGGATTGTGACATGCTGCCGCTTGGCAGGCTGGGCAAAGGCTTTGGCAGGGAATGGGAGACGAATTTCACCAAGGACGAGCAGCGCACCATGATGACGCTGTGGTGTGTCTTTGGGTCGCCGCTCATGATTGGGGCAGAGCTGACAAAACTGGACGCGTGGACAATAGAACTGCTGACCAGAAAAGAAATCCTAAAGCTCGTCTCGAATGATTACGCCGGCAGGCAGTTTGAGAAAAATGAGGCGTATGCGGTATGGAGCTGCCTCAATGACAAGACAGGGGAGAAATATCTGGCATTGTTTAATTTTCAGGAAACCGATAAAGTACTCATCTGCTGTCTGAATGAGGTAGAGCAGTTTGCGGGACAGGCAGGAGACGTGTGCGGCGCCACCGAGCTTTGGAGTGGGGAACGGCTTGTTTTCGAGGGCGTGCTGGTGGACACGGTGCCCGCACATGGGGCGAGGCTGTATTTGCTGGATGAAATCCCGCAGCAGGAATCATAGAAGCGTATGATGTGCGGCATTAGTGCGCCGCGCAAACCTTGACGATAATAGTAGTATGGCGTACAATAAAATAAAAATCTTTTTTCCGAGGTAAAGAACAAAAATGGAGCAGGAGAAGCAGATAAAAACTGAAAAAGTAGCAGCCGAAATTATTCAGATGTCAAAGAACAAGCTGTTAGTCAATATGCGGTTTATGGACATGGCGCTAAACCAGTTCAGAATGTCGCCCAGACCCGATCTGACACCCTTTAGCGCCTGCGACGGGGACGTGTATGTCTATGACCCGGTACATATTTTAAAGGCGTATATGCTCGATGAAAATCTGCCCATACGCAACTTTCTTCACAGTGTGCTGCACTGTGTCTTTAAACATTTTTATGTGAATACACTGGTCGATCAGACAATGTGGGATCTGGCGTGTGATATTGCGGTGGAGAGCGCGATCAATGATCTGGAGCTGAGCTTTCTGAATATCACAAAGGCAAAAGAGCAAGTCCAGTTTTTCGATCTCTTTAAAAATAAAGTCAAAACCGTTTCGGCAGAAAAAATCTACAGATATTTTTTAGATGAAAAGCTTTCCGAGCATTTGGTGGAAAAGCTGTCTTTGCTGTTCAAAGGAGACGACCATGTCCTGTGGTATCTCACGGAGACACAAAAGAAAAAGATGAACTTGTATGCCAGCCAGGGTGAGGCTGTCAAACCGCTGTCAAACATGCTGCTGCTCTTGCAAGGCTGGGCGGATATTGCCCTGCGCATGCAGACCGAGCTGGAGGTGTTCATACTGCAGGGAAAGGGTGCAGGACTGCTGACACAGAATTTGAGAGAGGTGAACCGGGAACGCTATGATTATTCAGAATTTCTCAAGAAGTTTGCAGTCAGGGCAGAGATGATGAAGCTCAACCCGGATGAATTTGATTATAATTTTTATACGTATGGTTTCGCGCTGTATGAGAACATGCCGTTAATAGAACCGCTGGAGTACAGGGAGGTGAAACGCATTCGTGAATTTGTGATTGCGATTGACACCTCTGGCTCGACATCGGGCAGCTTGGTGCAGACGTTTGTCCAGAAAACCTACAATATTCTCAAAAGTACGGAGAGCTTTTTTTCAAAGATTAATCTTCACATCATTCAGTGCGATGCAGAGATTCAGGAGGATGTGAAGATTACGACACAACAGGAGTTTGATGCGTACCTAAAGCAGATGCAGCTTCATGGTCTGGGAGGAACGGATTTTCGCCCGGTGTTTGCGTATGTCAATCATCTGGTGGAAAAGAAAGAATTTGACAATCTAAAAGGCTTGATTTATTTTACTGACGGATATGGAAGTTTTCCTCAGAAAACGCCGCCGTATGACACTGCATTTGTGTTTGTGGAGGACGAACAGAACCCGAGCACGTCGAATAATTATGAAGTTCCGTCGTGGGCGATGAAATTGGTGCTCAGGAAAGAGGAGCTGTGACAGAAGCAAAGGGGAATGCAGGGAGAATGGAACTGACGTTTGGTAAAAGGAGGAATCCAGATGGAACTTGCACAGGAAGAGAGAGCCGCGCAATTACAGCGGGCGGTCATCAACGGCACTGTTCAGGAGATCGTGGAGGTCTATGACGCGCTTGGATATGTGGAGATGTCCGCGCCGGCATTGGGGCTTGCCTGCCGTTTTCGCGGGTTGGAAGTGGTCAAAGTGTTGGTGGAAAAAGGTGCGACTTTTGATTTTCCTTCAACCGAAGAAATCGAGATCAAATATCACTGTCATATCGGTGAAAAACATGCGCAATATCGGGAGAATTACCGCACAAATTACGCGCTGTATTTCCTGAAATGTTATCGGGGCGGAGTGAAGGGAGCGCGCTGTCTGCAAGGAATGAAATTTTTCAAAAATCAAAAGCGGGACGATGGAACGCTGCTGCCGTTTCTCACAGACAGTGCGCGCAGCGCAGTGCTCGATTATCTGCTCCTAAATCAAAAGAAACTGGCTTTTCAGCCGGAGGAGCTGCTTTTTTATGCGATTTTTGCAAGGGATGATTTTCTTTACGAGGAACTAAAAAAGCGCAGGATATGTCTTGCGCCAAAGCGCATTCACGCGATAACCGAGGGCACGCTGGCAGACGGATACTGGTTTGAGTTTGGCACGCTGACAGGAAAACTTGCGGACCGGGATTTTGTCACCGTTATGCAGCGGCTGTCTACAGAGCTTGATGGAAAGCCATTTCGTTTGACAGAAAAAACGTTTGACAGTATACAGGATCGTTTTCATGATATCAGTATCTTTGAGTTTTTCCTCGCACATTTCAGGCGGGAAAAAATGCAGCCGGCGAAGATTATGCGCTGTGTGATCAACAGGAATCTGGTGGAAGCCATGCCGTTGATTGAGCGGGAGGGCTGGCTGGGTACGCCCAGAAAGCGGGAGGAGATGATCGCCTATGCGGCAGAGCAGGAACGGACGGAGCTGCTTGCGTGGCTGCTTGATTTCAAGAACCGCACCGCCGATTTTGCGGCAGAGCAGGAAAAGGCTGACAAAAAGCTGATGCGAAAGCTCAATGCTGCGCCGGACTCGGTTATGGCGTTAAGCCAGTTGTGGAGTTATAAAAAGACAGCGGATGGCACGATCACGATCACCAACTACAAAGGGAGCGCGACGGAGGTCACAGTGCCGGAAAAAATTGGGAAAAGTATTGTTACTGCCATTGGAAAAGGGACATTTACGGGTGAGGAAAATCAGCGCAGAAACAACGAGACGATGAATCGCGGTGCCACGAAAGAGCAGATCAGACAGCACAAGAAAATCACAAAGATCGTGCTGCCAGATACAATTCAATTGATTGGCGCAGGAGCCTTTCAATGTATGGAGGAATTGCGTGAGATTAACATTCCCGCAGGGGTGAGGGAGATCGGTGAAGCTGCATTTGCTGCGTGCGCTGCGTTGAGAACCCTCACGATTCCGCCAAACGTGAAGCACATTGGCAAGAAAGCGTTTTTGGGCTGCGCTGCACTAGAAACGGTGTATATCAGCGAGGGTGTGGAGGAACTTGAAGCGGGGGTATTTGCCAAATGTTCGAAGTTGCGAAAGGTTTATATACCAGCGTCGATTCAGTGCATTCGGGACAAAGAGGAAAACAGTCTGGATCTTGAGCTATTTGCAGCGTGTCCAGATGTGACAGTCATCTGCCCGAAACAGAGTGTGGCGGAGTCATATTGCAGGGAAAAGGGAGTCCGGTATCAGTATTGTGGGGAGGAATAAAGATGGAACTTGCACAGGAGGAGAGGGCCGAACGGCTGCAATGGGCAGTGCTCAACTGTTCTGTTGACGAGCTGGTAACTATATATGAGGAACTTGGCGATGTGGAGATGTCCGCGCCTGCGCTGGGGCTTGCCTGCCGCTTTCGCGGCGTAGATGTGGTGCGGGCGCTGGTCGAGAAGGGCGCGACTTTTGATTTTCCTTCCACGGGGGAAACCGAGGAAAAATACCGCTGTTATATCGGCCAGAAATACGCAAATTACCGCACCAACTATTCGTTGTACCTGCTCAAACTATTCCGCGGAGGATTAAAGGGCGCCTGTAGTATGAAGGGCATGAAATTCACACAGAGCGCAAAGCGGGAAAAAGCAAAGCCGCTGCCGTTTCTGGCGGACGATGAGCGCATCGCAGTGCTTGCGTATCTTTACCAATATCGGGAAAAAATATCCTTTCAGCCGGAGGAGATGCTGTTCTACGCGATCTTTGCCATGGACACTGCTATTTATGACGCGCTGAAAAAATTAGGTGTCACACTTGCCGAAATCCGCGTGCACACGATGACAGAAGGCGGTACGGCAGGCGACGGATACTGGTATGAGTTTGGCGCCCTGACCGGAAAACTTCCAGATGAGACGTACATACAAGTCATGGACCAGCTTGCGTCAGAGCTTGGTCAAACACCATTTTATTTTACAGAGAAGATGTATGATATTACCAAGAAGCGGTTTGGCGATCTCAGCGTCTTTGCATATTTTTTGTCGCATTTCAGGCAGGACAAAATGAGGAAGTATCAGATAATACGCAGTCTGATCGACGAGAATACCTTGGAGGCGCTGCCTGTCATTGAGCAGATGGGCTGGCTGTCTGTGCCGAGAAAGCGCGATGAAATGATCGAGTATGCCATGAATCAGAAAAAGACAGAGGCGCTTGCGTGGCTGCTGGATTATAAAAACCGTACGGCGGATTTGGCAGCAGAGCAAAAAAAGGCTGAGCAAAAGCTGAGGCGGGAGATCTTCATGTCGCCTACTTCCGTGGCGGCAATGCGAAAAATATGGCGCTATAAAAAGCGGGAGGATGGCACGCTGGTCATTTACGGCTATATGGGAGAGGCAAGCGATGTGACGGTGCCGGAGAAGATTGGCAAAGCCGTTGTCACAGAGATCAGCAAACTGGCATTCAACGGATGCAATACCATAAAACAGGTAATCGTTCCCGGAACAGTCAAAAGTATCGGAAAACGCGCATTTTTTCATTGCAGTGCGCTGGAAAAAGTAACGCTTTGCGAGGGCGTAGTGGAAATCGGAACGCAGGCGTTTGGCGCCTGTGACAATTTAGTGGAGCTCAGAATACCGCAGTCTGTCGAGCGTTTGCTGACAGCGGAGGAGGAAACGGGGAAATGTAATCCTGCAAAGTGCGACACGTATTATAGCTGTAAAAACCGTTCCCACGAGATTTTCCCCAGAAATCCCAAGCTGACGATATACTGTCCAAAAGAGAGCAAAACAGAAGTGTTTTGTATCGAAAAGAAGTTTGCGTACAAGTACAGTGAGGCAGAAGAGGCAAAGGAGAATACGAAATGAAAATAAAACTGGATGTGAATGAGGACGCCAAGATCACTGCACTGGAAGAGGCGGTGCGAAGTGATACGCCAAACGAAGTTTCAGCGCTGTATAAGAAGCTGGGAAATGTCCTCTTAACCGCCCATATTTTAGGGATTGCCTGTCGCTTCCGCGGTTTGGAAATGGTGAAGGTGCTAATCGAAAATGGTGCGACCTTCCGCTGCGACAGGGAGACAGTCCGATATAGGTCCTATGAGTTATTTGGATATACAGCGTATGATCTGGACTTTTTCCTCCTGTTTTTATTTAGCGAGATCAATAAAATTCACGAGCATCAGCTAAGAGTGTATCTGAGCACACTGAGGGACAGGGAGGGGCATCTGCTTGAGCCCATTTCAAAGGAACAGCTTATGGAGGTCATCATATATCTTTGTGACAATGGTCAGAATACAGGATTTTGTCCGGGTGAGCTGTTGTGTCTGGCACTCTTTGCAGGGGAGAAGGAGATCGCTGCCGCATTAAAAGACAGAGGTATTTCTATCTCAGATAACAAGAAAAGGATGCTGACAGAGGGCCATGGGCGCACGGTATGGTATATTTACATTGATTGTATCAGAACGATGAATGACGAGCGCTTTTTGCAGGTTATGTCCGAGGTGGTTCATGATGTTGGTGAAGATAAAAAGCTGCATTTTACCAATGGGATGGAATATGCCTTGCAGGACCGGTTCTATCACCCGGAAATTTTTTCGTTTTTCATGAAACATTTTGATCATTCAAAGATGAAGAAAAAATATCTGCTTCAACGCTTGATTGCGGATGAAAATACCGAATGTCTCAAGCTTGCTGCAAATCAGGGTTGGCTCAAACGCCCACAGTTGCGCGATGAGATGATACAGTACGCCTCAGAGAATCACAAGACGGAATGTACAGCATTTTTGCTGGATTATAAAAACCGCACGGCGGACTTTGCTGCGGAGGCAGAGAGGGCAGAGCGAAAGATGAGACGTGAGTTGAATGCCAACCCCAATTCCATGACCCAGCTCAAGAAAACGTGGGCTTTTCGAGAGAAGGAGGATGGAACACTGGTGATCACTGGATACAAGGGCAGCAGCACAGAGATTACGGTGCCAGAGATGATCGGAAAATGCAGAGTAACAGAAATCGGACCTCGTGCATTCGCGCCCTATGGTCCCCGCGTGAAGGAATCGGTGCGTGCGTTTCGACGGACCATCACAAAGATTATACTGCCCGCGGGCATTCGGGTGATCGGCGTCAGTGCGTTTCGAGACTTGCCGGCATTGCAGGAGATTGTGCTTGCGGCGGGCGTGGAAGTGATAGGAGAGTATGCTTTCAGCGACTGTAATCAGTTGAAGGAGGTTGTCATTCCCGAGGGTGTGCGCATCGTGGGAGACGGGGTGTTCAGCAGCTGGCACCGAGCGGGGATGGCGCTTCAACAGGTGGTGCTGCCAAGTACGCTTGATATATTCAAGGATGCCCAGTGTGCAGAAAACGCACCAGCGCTTTTTCTGAACTGTGACAATGTCACTGTGCGGATTCCGGCGCTCTTGCCGGCAAGAATTTACTGTGAAAAATTTGGTTTACATTATGAGTACAATGGAGGAGAACAATGAACATTAAGCAGGCAAAGGAAGATATCAAGAATGCAGTGTCCGCCTATTTGACGAAGGATCAGTTTGGAAATTATGTGATTCCTGTTGAGCGGCAGCGCCCTGTCTTTTTGATGGGGGCGCCGGGAATCGGCAAGACAGCGATTATGGAACAGATTGCGCAGGAGCTGCAGATTGGTCTGATCAGTTATTCTATGACGCATCATACGAGGCAGTCGGCGCTGGGACTTCCGTTTATTGTCAGGAAAAACTATGGCGGTGTGGAGTACAGCATCAGCGAGTACACGATGAGCGAGATCATCGCGTCAGTTTATGATTTGATGGAGGAGACCGGCTTGAAGGAGGGGATTTTGTTTCTGGACGAGATCAACTGTGTGTCAGAGACACTTGCGCCCTCAATGCTGCAATTTTTGCAGTACAAGACCTTTGGACGCCACTGTGTTCCGAGCGGCTGGATTGTCGTCACTGCGGGCAATCCGCCAGAGTATAACAATTCTGTGCGCGAGTTTGACATCGTGACTTGGGATCGTCTAAAGAGGATTGATGTAGAGCCAGACTATGAGGTCTGGAAGGAATACGCATATAGCAAAGGCACGCATCCTGCGATCACGACGTATTTAGATGTAAAAAAGGACAATTTTTATAAGATCGAAACCACTGTTGACGGCAAAAGTTTTGTGACAGCCCGCGGCTGGAGTGACCTTTCTGATATGATAAAGCTGTATGAGCAAAAGGATATTTTGATTACAGAGCAGCTTGTCATACAATATTTGCAGAATAAAAAAATCGCGAAGGGATTTGCAGTGTACTATGATTTGTTCAAAAAATACAGATCTGATTATCAGATTGACAAGATCATGGCAGGCAAGGCGGGCAAGGAGATTGTCAAGCGTGCAAAGGCGGCAAGGTTTGACGAGCGCTTGTCGCTGTTAGGGTTGCTGATCGACGGTTTGGTCAGTGGTATCCGCGAAGCTTCCGCGCAGGAGGGGGCTGTCTTAGAGCTGGTGAACTGCCTGAAACTGATGCGGGCAGACTTTGTCGTGGAGAAGGACTTCACGGAGGTCGTCAGGCGGCGCACCGAGGCAGCGCAAAAGGAGATCGCTGTCGGCAAGAAGGCAGGAAATCTTTCCGCAGACCGCGAGTATGTGCTGAATCTCACGATTGCCGCGCTGGACGAGCAGATCAAATTGATCGTTGAGAAGGCGCCGGCGAGCGCAGACGCCGCCTTCAAACTCCTGAAATCAGACTTTGACAAGCGCAAAAAAGCGCTGGCGAAGATGGTTTCTCAGTTAGACGGGAATCTGACAAATGTGTTTCAATTCTGTGAGGAGGCATTTGAGGAGGGCAGCCAAGAACTTCTGATTTTGGTGACAGAGCTTACCATCAACACCTACTCGGCACATTTTATCAGTAAATATGGATGCGAGGCGTATTTCAGGCACAACAAGGATATGCTGTTCACGGAGCGGAAGAAGGATATTCTGGCAGAGATTGATTCGCTGATGAAATAATGGACTGCCTGCAAGCACAAGATGACGAAGTTTCAGATGTGAGGATTTGTATTAGAAA
>ERZ778516.1893-NODE-1893-length-14956-cov-19.540501_pt1 | contig 14956 bp, 10 predicted proteins | sample MGYA00510342_ERZ778516 | MGnify/ENA primary metagenome ERZ778516 (study PRJEB29527, sample SAMN07138961) | mouse gut metagenome | material: feces | host: mouse | place: China:Nanjing | collected 2016-01-25 ...
ATCTGGAACAATGCCAAAACAGAGATCACCAAAGCGGATCAGGAGCGTCTTATCAGATCGCTGAAAAAGCTTTCCGACGGAGAACAGATTGAATCGGTTGTCGATATGGAGCAGGTGATGCGCTATTTTGTGGTTCACAACTACGTTTGCAACGACGACAGCTATACCGGCATGATGGTTCACAATTATTATCTGTACGAGGAAGACGGTCAGATGGCGATGATCCCGTGGGACTACAACCTTGCTTTTGGAACCTTTCATGCAGCGGATGCAGACAGCGCCGTCAACACTCCGATCGACAATCCGGTGTCCGGCGGCGCATCCGACCGACCGATGATCAGCTGGATTTTCGAGAGTGAGGAATACGTCGAGCGGTATCACCAATTATTTACAGAATTTTTGAACACAGTGGATATTCCAAAGATCATCGACGATGCCTATGATCTGATTGCATCTTACGTCGAAAAAGATCCGACGGCGTTCTACACCGATGAGGCGTTTGAGAAAGGCGTTGAAACCCTGCGGAAGTTCTGCGACCTGCGCAGCGAGAGTATTTCGATGCAGCTGGAGAGTGGGGAGACGACCGAAAGCATGGGCTATGCGGACGCTTCGTCGATCAGCCTGTCGGACATGGGGACTATGGACGGAATGGGCAGAGAAGGGAATGAAAAGCGCCAGATGCCGGGAGCTGTGCCGTCCCGGCAGGAGAGATCAGAAGGAAGCGGCACAGGCGAGGCAGATCGACCTGAATCTTCGGAACGCATGTTTGGGAAAGGCGAAGCGGCAGCTGAGGCGATGAATGTTATGCTGCCAGAAGGCACTCTTCATCCCGGCAAGAGTGATGCGGGCAATTTTGTTTCTGGCAGCACCAGCTGGATCGCGCTCACAGTATCTGTACTGATCCTCGGTGCAGGACTAGTCATCGCAACGTTGTATAAACGATAGGTAACAGCTCAGCTCAGGACTTCGCACTACGCTGCGAAGTCCGTGAGAAAGCATAGTGGTCTAGATGCATCAAGCCAACCGCGAAGCGGTTTTTGCATGGCTTGATGCTTGTAACAGGAAGCCGAAGGCTGAACTGTTACAACGATAGTGATTATCGCCCTCTTTTTCATTTACAAAGCCCTCTGAGTATGGTAAATTATAGATAATCGGGTTATTTTATAAGTATAGACAGGGAAAGGTGATGGCGATAATGCAGAATAAAGGTAAATACTATATCACAACGGCAATAGCGTACACTTCCGGCAAGCCGCATATCGGAAACAATTACGAGATCGTGCTGGCGGACAGCATAGCGCGCTACAAGAGAAAGGACGGCTACGATGTCTTTTTCCAGACCGGAACGGACGAGCACGGACAGAAGATCGAGCTCAAGGCGGCGGAAGCGGGCGTGACGCCAAAGGCGTTTGTGGACGATGTGGCTGGAACGATCCGCGGGCTCTGCGACATGCTCAACATCGCGTACGACAAATTTATCCGCACGACGGACAGCGATCACGAGAGGCAGGTGCAGAAGATCTTCAAGCGCCTGTATGACCAGGGGGACATCTACAAGGGCGCGTATGAGGGGATGTACTGTACACCCTGCGAATCCTTCTGGACAGAGTCGCAGCTAAAGGACGGCAAGTGCCCGGACTGCGGGCGCGAGGTAAAGCCGGCGAAGGAGGAGGCGTACTTCTTCAAGATGAGCAAGTACGCGGACAGGCTGATCGACCACATCAACAGGCATCCCGAGTTTATCCAGCCCGTATCGCGCAAGAACGAGATGATGAACAATTTCCTGCTTCCGGGACTGCAGGATCTGTGCGTGTCGCGCACTTCGTTCAAGTGGGGGATCCCCGTTGATTTTGATGACAGACATGTCGTCTATGTGTGGCTCGACGCGCTCTCAAACTATATCACGGGCATCGGCTATGACGCGGACGGGAACAACACGGAGCAGTACAAAAAACTGTGGCCGGCGGATCTGCATCTGATCGGAAAAGATATCATCCGCTTCCATACAATATATTGGCCTATCTTCCTGATGGCGCTCGGCGAGGAGCTCCCGCACCAGGTGTTCGGACACCCGTGGCTTCTGCAGAACAATGACAAGATGAGCAAGTCAAAGGGAAATATCATGTACGCAGATGACCTGGTTTCGCTGTTTGGCGTGGACGCGGTGCGCTATTTCGTGCTGCACGAGATGCCGTACGAGAATGACGGTTCGATCACATGGGACCTGATGGTAGAGAGACTGAACTCGGATCTTGCAAACACACTCGGAAATCTTGTCAACAGGACGATCTCCATGAGCAACAAATATTTTGGCGGCGTGGTGGAAGACAAGGGCGCTGCGGAGGCAGTCGATGAGGATCTGAAGGCTGTCGCGACAGGGACGTACGACAAGGTTGAGGCGAAGATGGCGGAGCTGCGCGTTGCCGACGCGCTCACGGAGATCTTTAACCTGTTTAAGCGCTGCAACAAATACATCGACGAGACAGAGCCGTGGGTGCTCGCAAAGGACGAGGCGAAAAAGGACAGGCTTGCGACCGTCCTGTACAACCTTGTGGAGGGCATCTCGATCGGCGCAGGACTGCTTGAGCCGTTCATGCCGGAGACCGCGCAGCGGATCATGGGACAGCTGAACAGTGAGATACGCGGTTTTGAGTCGACCAGGACATTCGGCGTCTACGCGTCGGGAACAAAGGTCACGGACACGCCGGAGATCCTCTTTGCGCGCCTTGACCCGAAGGAGATCGACGCGAAGGTGGAGGAGCTTGTCAGCCGGCAGATGGCAGGAACGGCTGATGCGGCGCAGGAGACAGAAAATGACACGAGTGTCACAAATGTGATCGACATCGAACCCAAGGCGGAGATCACGTACGAGGATTTCACCAGGATGCAGTTCCAGGTGGGAGAGATCATCTCCTGCGAGGCAGTGCCAAAGTCAAAGAAACTGCTGTGCAGCCAGGTGCGGATCGGTTCTCAGGTGAAACAGATCGTGTCGGGGATCAAGGCGTTCTACAGTCCTGAGGAGATGGTCGGCAGGAAGGTGATGGTGCTCGTGAACCTGAAACCGGCAAAGCTTGCGGGCGTATTGTCCGAGGGCATGATCCTCTGCGCGGAGGACGCGGACGGAAATCTCGCGCTGATGACGCCGGAGAGAGCGATGCCGGCGGGCGCGGAGATCATGTGATCATCGATGCGGTAGCGGGATGGCAAAATCATTGTACAACACTGCGCGGCAGAGTTCTCCGCTTTGCAGTATGTGGACTGTAAAAAAGTTGATACACGCATATAGAATGAGGAGTGTTATGGAAAATAATATAGAAGCGATCATATTTGATCTGGACGGAACCATGTGGAACGCGCTCGACGGGATCCACAAGACATGGAACCAGGTGGTGGCAAACCACCCGGAGTACAGGAAGGAGCCGATCACTTTCGAGGAGCTTGAAGGCTGTCTGGGACTGCCCATGACAGACATAGCTGCGAGACTGTTTCCGGGCACGACGGCAAAACAGCAGCAGACGCTGATGGACGAGTGCTGTGCGGTTGAGAACGCCTACCTGTCAGAGCACGGCGGGATCCTCTATCCGGCGCTCGAGGAGACTTTGCTGGAACTGAAAAAAAGCTACAGGCTCTTTGTGGTGAGCAACTGCCAGCAGGGGTATATCGAGAGCTTTCTCAAGGCGCATAAGCTCGCGAAGTGCTTTGACGACATCGAGTGCTGGGGCAACAACCTGCTTCCAAAGGGCGAGAACAACAAGCTCATCATGGGGCGCAACCATGTGACGAGGGCAGTGTATGTGGGCGACACGGCGGGCGATGAGGAGTCAGCGCGCGTGGCGGGCATACCGTTTATCTATGCGGAGTACGGATTTGGCGAGGCGAAGGCGCCGGACTATAGACTGGAGGCGTTCGCACAGCTTCCGGAACTCATCGGAAAAATACGGTGGTGCGGCGAATGACATATACGGAAACGGAGTGTCTGATCCTGAGGGATTATCAGGACGCTGAATGATGAGGATCCTGTTGGAATACCGGATATCAAAGAGAGTGTGGGAACAGATATGATTTACAGACCATTGCCAATCGGGATCAGTGATTTTGCGGAAATGATCGAGAAGGAGTTTTACTATGTTGACAAGACGCTCATGATCAGGGATCTGCTGGATCACAAGGCAAAGGTGACGCTTTTTACGCGTCCGCGCCGCTTTGGAAAAACGCTGAATATGAGTATGCTCAAATATTTTTTTGAGGACGACAGGGATCTGCGTGGAAATAAGAGGGACTGGTCGCGTCTGTTTGCAGGACTGAATATTGCGGAGGCAGGAGAGAATTACCTTGCGCATATGGGGCAGTATCCAGTCATCTATTTGACTTTTAAGGATGCGAAGAAGGAGAGCTTTGATGAGTCGTACCGACAGCTCGTCATGGTGATCGCAGAAGAATTTAAAAGACATGATTTTCTTCTTGAGAGCGTTGCGTCTGATCAGGAGAGGGAAAAATATCAGGCGATCGCATCAGGAAAAGCAGAAAAAATAGAATACCAGAATGCCATCCTGTTTCTTTCCAGGTGCCTTGAATCGCATTATGGCAAAAAGCCCGTCGTGCTGATCGATGAGTATGATGTGCCTTTGGAAAATTCTTTTACAGGAGGCTTTTGCAATAAGATGATTGACCTGATCCGCTCTTTGTTTGAGAGCGGGCTGAAAGACAACAGCAGTCTCGGATTTGCAGTCCTTACAGGCTGTCTGCGCGTCTCAAAGGAAAGTATCTTCACAGGCATGAATAATCTGAGTATTGTATCGATCCGAAATGCAAAATTCGATGAATATTTCGGATTCCGCGTGGATGAAGTGCAGCAGCTGTGTCATTATTATAATATGGATGATGCGTACGGAACGGTTCGGGAATGGTATGATGGATATACGTTCGGACAGACGGACGTTTATAATCCGTGGAGTGTGATACAGTATATCGATGATGCCCGGGTGAATACAGACTGGCTGCCGATGGCATACTGGGCAAATACCTCCTCGAACAGTATCGTGAGGACACTGATCGACCATGCTGACGACGACGGTAAGATGCAGATAGAGGAATTGCTGGCAGGCGGCAGCATCAGGGTGCAGATACACGAGGACATAACTTATGGGGAGATTTATGACAGCAGTGACAATCTGTGGAATTTTATGTACTTCACAGGATATTTCCGCAAGATGAGGGAGTGGCTGGAGGGGGCTGCGATCTTTGCCGAGCTTGCCATTCCCAACAGGGAAGTGCAGTATATTTTTGAGGAAAAGGTGCAGGTCTGGCTTCGGGAGAAGCTGAGAGCAAGGGATATGACGCTGCTCTACACGGCATTTGTCGACAAGGACTGTGCCGCATTGGAAGACCAGATCAACGATATCTTTGAGGAAACGATAAGCTACATGGATCAGAATGAATACTATTATCACGGAATGGTCGCCGGGCTGCTGACAGGGATCAAGGGATTTGGCATACGCTCTAACCGGGAAGGCGGAAAAGGGCGGAGCGACCTGTTTGTCAAGCCGGTCCGCCGGAGCAGAGAAGCTTTTGTCATAGAGTTCAAGGTCGCAAGGGACATAGAAGATATGGAGGCAAAAGCGGACGAGGCGTTAAGGCAGATCGAAGAGAAAAAGTACGACATGGAACTCCGAAATGACGGATACAAGTGTGTGAGCTGCTATGGCATCGCTTTCTGCGGTAAGGAGTGCGCTGTGCGCTGCAGGGACAACGCCTGAGGAGCAGTAGAACAATATCGTAAGAAGAACAGTCCCTAAGCAGGGATAAGACAATAAAGATGTGGGAGGAAAATGAAATGAGTATAAGGATAGGAATCTTAGGCTACGGAAACCTGGGGCGCGGTGTGGAGTGCGCGGTCAGACAAAATGATGATATGGAGCTGGCGGCGGTGTTCACGCGCAGGGATCCGGGATCCGTCTCGATCCTGACGGACACGGCAAAGGTCTGCAATATCGCAGAAGCGGCAGAATGGAAGGACAGGATCGACGTGATGATCATCTGCGGCGGCAGCGCCACGGACCTGCCACAGCAGACACCGGAGTATGTGAAGTATTTCAACGTGATCGACAGCTTTGACACCCATGCAAAGATTCCGGAGCATTTTGCAGCTGTAGATGCGGCGGCAAAGGAAAACGCGCATGTCGGCATCATTTCCGTCGGCTGGGATCCGGGAATGTTCTCGCTGAACCGCCTGTATGCGAATGCGATCCTGCCGGAGGGAAAGGACTATACATTCTGGGGAAAAGGTGTGAGCCAGGGACACTCTGACGCGATCCGCCGGATCGCGGGCGTCAGAAACGCAAAACAGTACACGATCCCTGTCGAGGCGGCGCTGGAGGCGGCGCGCTCTGGCAGCAACCCGGAACTGACGACAAGGCAGAAGCACACGCGGGAGTGTTTCGTCGTGCTCGAGGAGGGCGCAGATGCGGCGAAGGTCGAGGAGGAGATCAAGACCATGCCAAACTACTTTGCGGACTACGACACGACAGTGCACTTCATCAGCGAGGAGGAACTTCTGGCAGATCACAGCGGGATCCCGCACGGCGGCTTTGTGCTGCGGAGCGGCGTGACAGGCTGGGAGAAAGAGAACCGGCATCTGATCGAGTACAGCTTAAAGCTTGATTCGAACCCGGAATTCACGGCGAGCGTGCTCGCAGCCTACGCGAGGGCGGCGCACCGCCTTGCAGGAGAGGGGCAGAGCGGGTGCAGGACAGTGTTTGACATCGCGCCGGCGTATCTGAGCGCAAAGAGCGCGGAGGAGCTGCGGGCTTCGATGCTGTGATGTTCGCACGATGGCAGCTTTTGCAGACATGTGCCTGTGAACAGATCGAGCAGGGAAGACGTTCCCTGCTCGATCTTTCCATTTCTGGCGTGTAGTTCCTGCGCACGTGCCTGCTCCTGATACGGATCACGTTTCACACACACGGAACGCATCTGCCCTCACGACCGCGTCATATTTTGCAAGTGTCTCCTCCGAGACATCGTGCGTGATGATGATCACTGTCTTGTCTGCCATATCCCTGCTTTCCAGCAGATAGTCCTGCACCTTTTTCGTGTTCACAACATCCATGGCGGCAAACGGCTCATCCATCAGCACGATCGGTGTATCTTGTGCAGCGACGCGCAGGAATGCGATCAGCTGCCGCTCCCCGCCGCTCATCTTCTGACAATCCACATCTTCCGGACTGTCCGCGCTCTTTTGCCAGAATACGTCCCGGATCTGCTGTCGCGCATCCGGGTAGGAATCAAATATCGTTACATTGTCATGAATGCCTGCATGGTAAATATACTCATTCTGGTCGATATAGGATATGCACGCTGAGGTATCGAGCCCGCATATCGGTATTCCGTCCAGGGAGATCGTCCCTGAATCCGGCTCAAGGTACTGCATGATCAGTTTCAGCAATGTCGATTTTCCGCACCCGTTGCCGCCCACGATCGCGTACTTTTTTCCCCGCTCAAAATCCAGGCTGTCAATTCGGATGCGGAATCCGCCGTTATGGTAGTCAACATTGCGAAGAGAGATCCCGCGCTCAACCTTCCGCGGGACAGGCTGATCTTTCCGGATGCCGGTGCTTATCATATGCAGAAATTTTTTCCGGACCGCATCCGTAGACTGGATCGCGCTGACGTCATACAGGATGGATTCCAGCGGCGATATAAAACTGCTCACATAGCTGAACGTGGCAACGCCGGCGCCGACGCTGATCTCGCCGTTGATCAAAAGTGCGCAGGCACAGATAAAACTTGTGATCTGTATGATCCGGATCGCCGCATCGTTGATGCTGAGGGAGAGCGTCTTGCTCCTTCCGTAGGCATACCGCTTGTCCGCTGTTGCATGCAGTGTCCGCTCGTGCACCTTTAAAAGATTGTTTCTCGTGAAACGACTGACAAGTTTATAACCGTTCAAAAGATCCGTGATACAGCTGATATACGCCGCCATCTGGTTCTGATAGTCTATTCTCCTGTCGGACATGATCTTTCCTGTGATCTTAGGACCGATCACTACGAGAAGAGACGATAGGATGATCGTCAGTGCGATCCGCCAGTCGACATATACAACGATGACGACAGCATAGATGACAAACATGTTGACAGAGCGGAACACGTCGATCCATGGAGTCAGATAATCCTGCTCGATCGCCGTGATATCATTGCCCTGTATGGATATGTAGTCGTTCGTGGAATACGCATAAAAGCTTTGTTTTTCCTTGTGCAGCAGTGCGCTGATCAGATCCTTTTTCATCGCCGTCTCAAATGTGATGGCGATCTTCCATGTGCACAGCATGCACAAATAAACGCAGGCGCAGGATAGTCCCTGCAGAACGATAAAGACTGCCGTGATGGCAGGAATGCGGGACAACGTGCCTTGCGCAAGACTGTCAAACAGCTCCTTGTGCATCACCGGGATGTACGCTGCAAAAACAGTGCACAGAATGTCGAATAAAATATCGACAATGATGTATCTGCTAACGCGTCTAATATATTTTTTCATACCTCTTTCCTCTTAATTTCTTGAATCTCTGTATGTTCGCTGCCATATCGATCACCTCCTTCTTTATTTTTTATACATTATACATCAAACTGAAACTTAATGATACATTTATGCTTAAATCTGTATTATTTTCGCGTTAGGGTAATCCAGCAAAATCCTATCTGTGTCCCTGTGCGTGACCAAAATGACGGCTGCGTCGGAATTCAAAAACCGATAGACCTCATCCAGGCGGTTGCGGTTGATGCTTGCGTCCGCCTCATCCAGCAAAATCAGCGGGCTTGACACATCTCGCATTATAGATAGGTTCATGAGCTGCACTTCACCGCCAGATCCCTCCTGATCAAAGTAACAATAATTGTTCTGATTCTGCAGAAAAAGTGTAGAAATATGCCGTAATTCGTAGTTAGAAGTTTCTTTACCGTCTACTAGTATTTGTCCGTTGTCAGCAGTCAACAGTCCCGCTAGTAATTTTAAAAGAGTGCTTTTGCCGGTCATATTGTCTCCTGTTAGGATCAATTTATCTCCGGATTTGATTTCCAGGGAAAAGTTTTCCAGAGCGTACTGTCCTGTCACGTAGGAATAGCTCACATTCCTCAAAGAAAGTGTCTCAAAATGTGGTCTGTCAGAACGAAGTGCGGTATTCTCCACTTCTGTCTCTAGAAAACGTACCAGACGCGATATTCCAGGAAAACTGCTCTTGTACTGCAAATAATAATTGTTGAAGAAAAACAGCGGCATGGTCGTCCGTGACTGAATATTTGATATCAGCATCATCGTTCCAAGGGTCATGCTTCCCTGCAGGATTGCCCTGCCGCACAGGACAAGAACTAGTACATTCAGTATAGTATTGATTGCTGTATTTAGTTCCTGATATCCTGCATTAAGAATTGATAACTTACTCTGATTTTTACAATAGCCTGTTATTTGTCTATCCAGATCCTGCTCGACGCGCATTTCTATCTGAAGTGTCTTAATGGCAGGAAGGGACTGAAATATTTTTTTAACTTTCTGGATCAAACTTGACTGTACAGCTCTGTTCTTCTCACTTCGTGTGGACAGTGGACGGTCAAATAAATTGGAAACAATATAATAGATTGGAATTCTTGCGCACACAATCAATCCGACAGGCAATGAATAGTAAAGCAGGATAGAAATGTATACGAGCAGTTTCAGCACCTCTGTAAAAAATTTAATGGTTTGAGATAAAACATTTTTAAAGGCGTCCACATCTCCGAGAAGAATTGTTTCAATGTCCTTTTCACTGATTTCTTCTTTCTTTTTATACAGGTATTTGCATTCCATAAAGATTAGAATATGCTCGATTCTTTTTCTGACGGACAAGGTAATCTTCTGAAAAACCAAATACGCCATCAGCTGTTCGTACAGCAGATCTACTGCGAACCGAAGTAAAATAATTACTAAAAAAATGCCAACCACAGTACCAATATTTTCCCACGCCCCACCAATGACAATAATGTCAGTAAAATACTGCATGAACCAGGGCACTGTCAGACTCAGTATACTAATCAGTATTGACAGTACTAGCAATGCGATGGTCAGCCAGATATTATCCTTAAGATATTGTTGCAGTAACCTGCGATTTTTATTCATAAGAACCTCCTTTATTCTTCCAGAAACTTGCTTTTTTCTTTACAATAAAGTAGCTTTAAGCGATGCATTGCCCTCGTACATGCCACATAAAGCAGGTTACGGTCATATTCCGTACAATAATTTTTCTGGTCTGTGTCAACGATCAGTACCTCGTCAAATTCTAGTCCTTTAGAAAGTGACACAGACGACACGATCACGCCGCTGTAAAACGTATCCGTATCATAAGTAAACAGATGAATTTCGCCAACAGCGGACAGAGTATGATACAAAGATTCCGCCTGGGGGTAGCTTTTACAGATAATTCCCAGTTTGTTGTTTTTTTTGTCTGCCTGTGTACGTCTGATCGCATTTATAAGATAATCTTCCTCATCCGATTGAGTTTCAAATGCAATCTCCAAGGGTTCATCGCCATGACGTTCGATGGGGTCGAGAATTTGATCTTTTTTGATTTTCTCAGCATATTTCATAATCTCATAAGTTGAACGATAGCTTTTATGAATTTCTATAAACTGTGCATTCGCATATATCTGTTGCAAAAAGTTTGAATGATCTTCTGCAAATGGTACGACATTCTGACAGAAATCGCCAAGAATAGTCTTTCTGCACTTGTAAAGCTTATTGATCACGGCGTATTGGATCGGTGAATAATCCTGCATTTCATCGATGATTAGGTACATGATTTCGGGTTCTCTTGTAAAACCTTCTAAGTACATTTTTACATAGATGAGCGGGAAAATATCCGAGCTTTCAATTTTCATGCTTTCCATATAATGAAAGTAATTCGACATTCCAAGATATTCGTAAAAATTCTTGTATAATTGCAGTACATGATTCATATCATATCTTTCCATCAACCATTCAAACAAATCATTTTTGTGAATATCCTTGATATCTTCGGATATAAGCGTGGCAATTTCTTGAAAACGCTCCCGTACTGGAATGTCCTCTCTTATGTCGTAGCATTTTCGCAGGTATGACGCATCTACTGTACCGCCTGCATAGTGGTAATCTTCTTCATGAAAATTCTCTCTATTGCATTTCAACAGATAATCATCTAACTGTTTTAAAAAATCAGCAGAATTTTTAAATTGGTTTCTTTTCTTCCAGTCCGTATCCGCAGCCCTTTGCAAATAACGTTCCGATTGCAGATTCATTTTCTCGCAATGGTACTCTTTTCCCAAAAGTTTTTTTGCAATATCATCCATGGTAATGCATCTGACATTTTCCTCTCCAAGTTCCGGAAGGACGTCTGCAATGTAATCGACAAAAACGCCGTTTGGAGAGATGATCAGGAAATTTTTTGATGTGATCTTCCCTTTATACTTGTATAAAAAGTAAGCAATTCGGTGCAATGCGATGGAGGTCTTTCCCGAGCCGGCAACACCATGTATGATCAGCGTGTCTGATGAATTATTTCGAATCAGTTTATTTTGCTCTTTCTGAATTGTGGCAACAATATCCTTCATCTTATGATCTGCGTTTTTGGCAAGTTCCTGCTGTAAAACCTCATCACTGATGCCGATACCGCTCTCTAGAGCATACACTAAAATCCCACGGCTTATTTTGTACTGCCTTTTGCAGACCAGCTGTCCCTCTATTCTTCCCATCGGAGCATCGTAATGTGCATTGCCATATTCATATTCATAATACATTTCAGATATCGGTGCGCGCCAGTCAAATACTTCAAATTCACCGGCGTCATCCCAGAAAGAGAACCTTCCAATATAAATTTTCATGGGGTCTGGATCTTCTTCCATCTGAAAATCAATCCGTGCAAAATACGGAGAGTCCATCATCTTGATGATTTGATGCAGTCTTTTTTGGGTCTGTTCCCCTGAATCGACGACCTGGTTGACCAGCAGCTTGTTAAAAATCGTTTCGTATTCATCGAATTCACTCTGGCTCTCCCAAATATATCTCGCAGAATCATGGTAACTTTCTGAGTAGTGAGCCACCTTTTCCAGCAGCTTGTCTGCTGCTGCCTGTAAAGTTTTGAGACCGACAAGTAAATGTTCCTTTTCTTCTTGAAGATTCAACTGCTTTACCTCCTGTATAGATTCTGTACTTTATGTTATCATAACCCGTCATGCGATGCAATCAAAATCACTTTTTACTTCAATTAGCCTTTGGGGAAAAGCCTAATAGAAGACCTCATATGATATAGTATCATTTTTATTGAAACTGTGGTAAAATCATATATAATAAGTACAATTATGAACTTTTGTTCAATAGTGCAAGTACATTCTCAGCAATGTGTTCGAAAGGACAGATGGATTTTGAAGATACAGATAGAATATTTATTATGGGTGATCGTTGGTGGTGTTACATTCTGGGTGGAATTCCTGCTGTTGTGTATGAGCAGCAACTGCGAGTTATTGAAAGAGACTGTAGTGCTGTCTGCTGTTCCGGCAGCTCTGTTCTGGGCGATCGACCGTTATGGGAAAGAAAAACCATTCCATTTTTTGAGGAGTGTTGTGTGCATATGGGTCGGCAGGGGTGTGTTTGATATTGGGCTCTACTGTGTCGACGGCAGGGAAATAACGCGGTTTATGCTCTTCTGGCAGGTCATGCTCACGCTCCTTCTTTTCTGCATGAAGTTCATACAGATGGTCTACGACAGAGTTCCTGACAAGAAGGCATATTTCGGGCATGTTCTGATCGGGATCGTCCTTGCCGTCAATGCCGCGTATATCGCGAGAATGTATGACAGCTTTCCGCGGTCTGCGGGGGTATTGTCAGGAGTGATCCGGGATATATATGTGCTGGAGCATGGGACTGCACTTCTGATCGTGGCAGCGTTTACGCTGTGCCACTATCAAAGGCGGTATAAGCTCATGATCAAGAATAACACCATTAGAATGAATGCATATCTGTTTAATGCGTTAAAAATGACACTTGTGTCATTTGTTCTGTTTGTATACCCACTGTATGAGCTTTTTCTGAGCGAGTAAAAAGTTGTATTCGGACTCTGCCAGAACAGGGGCGATCAAGACACTATAGCTGTATTTCGGAGATATTTGACGCACCGCTCCTTTGTAAAATATATAGTGCCTATGGATTTGGCTCATATAGAGCTGTTTCGAAGTTCAAGATATTTGACCTGTTATTCTTGTGCAGACATCTCTGAGTATATCATGAGTTAGAATATCCTTCATATAAATATGTCTGACAGATGATTTGTTCATATTATTTTTGATGATAAAATGTGGTTTTGCCATTATGAACGCCGCCTCCTTTTCATAAATATTATGATTAAAATGTCGTTACAAGAATCTCCTTTCTTGGCTTTCCTGAAATACCAATAATGTCGCCTAGTGGAATAAGTGTGTAGCCGTTTTGGGCTATCCATTCCTTTAGGGCTGTGTTTGTGTTGCCCTTGTGTTCTGAGACATAGGAAAGCATACACGGAATATTCTTCAGTGCCATTTCGTCAATAAATGCAAATAATTCTTTCTCTAATTCGTCGTTCCACCCCTTAAAGCCGCGTTTTCCATCATTATAACTTCCAGTGGTAAGTTTGTATGGCGGATCCAGATAGAGGAATGTGTTTTGGTCAATTTTTATGTGATCCCTTAGGTGGATGTAATCATAACTGGTAAAAGTAATATTTTTTTCTTTGATTACACGGCTGAAACTGATCAATTTTGCAAGGATACAGTCATTAAACCAGCGCACACCGGCAGTATTATTAAACTCATAATTACTGTTAAAACGGATCTGCTGCTGATAGCTATACAGGATGATCGCAAAGAGCATTCGCGGATCCTTTTGGCTTTCGGGTAATTTATTATAAAATTCGCGGGCTGCCAAATAACTTTCCTTATTTCCTTTCTCGAGGTTGTGTTTCTCTATAAACTTTTTAACATAGGTTATATAGTCATAGGTATCGTATTTCTGAAAAGATTCTAGCAGTTGTTTCACTATAAAATTTATGTCATTGTAAATAATGTCCCTTGAGTCAGAATTGATTCCAACATTAAAGCCGCCTCCAAAAACATCGACAAATGTATCGGTTGCGATTAGATTTTGTTTTATGTAAGGAACTACTTTTGCCTTGCTGCCCGTGTAATTTAAGGGTGATTCAAACATTATTTCTTCTGTAGGTTTCTTTTCTATATAAAAAAGATATTCATAATGATCTTTTTTGTTTTGTGATTTCCAATTCTCATACTTTTTATAGGGAATCTCTATACGTTCGAAGGTGGTTTCATATCCATAGCGTTTCATAAGTGTTTCGATATATTCCCGACTCATATCCCCGGCATTGTTATAGCTTAAAAAAATATGTCGGGCAGATGTTTTGGCAAGGATCCGATCAAGCAATATATGCACTTTGTAAATTTTTGACCAGTCTGAACGCATTTCCCTAGTGCTTCGGGAACCGATGACTTTGCTGATTTTTTCAGGTCTGTCATCTAATATCAAAGTTTCTAACAAATGATATTGGGTTCCATATTGATTTTGTGTATATGGGGGGTCGAGATATAAAATATCGCATTGTATATTTTCGATAATCTGTTCTAGCTTATTGGTATGTACTTCGATTGTATGTGTAGGAACAATGCCATCTGACAGATTTATAAATTGAATGGTTCTCAATGCGCGATCATCCCATTTTTTTAAAAAAGCACCATATACACCGGCAGTATTTGACACAAATGAAACGGATTCGATCAAACATGCCAAAAGGTATGTATATTCCTCTCTGTTTATCTGATCATGAACATGCCAATCTTCAATTGTCTGCCGGAAGTAATCAACGCGTCCGGCATTATATTCAGATAAATACATCCTGTCTGAACCACCAGGAGA
>ERZ778516.1894-NODE-1894-length-14952-cov-4.540646_pt1 | contig 14952 bp, 10 predicted proteins | sample MGYA00510342_ERZ778516 | MGnify/ENA primary metagenome ERZ778516 (study PRJEB29527, sample SAMN07138961) | mouse gut metagenome | material: feces | host: mouse | place: China:Nanjing | collected 2016-01-25 ...
GAATCGAACAGTTCCCTGCAGGGGCATGCCTTTCCATAATATGCCCCAAGCATATGCAGCACCGAGGTTTTTCCAAAGCGCCGCGGCCTGGTAATGCACAAAAACCGGTTCTTTGTTTTTATCCGCTCATTGATTTTTTCTATGATGGCAGATTTATCCACAAAGTATCTGCTGCTGCAAAGCATCTGAAAATCTTTGCATGACGCATTTGTATTCAGGTATAATGCCATGCGCTCCTCCCTGCCAGTTCATCCGGCTTACTGAAAATATGCCACTCCCGATTCAAACAGCTTCATATCCTGTTCGCCGTAAATATTGACCGCTGTCGAATCCCCGAAACGCTCTGCGTGTGCCATTTTGCCATATATGCGGCCATCCGGGCTGGTAATGCCCTCAATTGCCATATAAGAGCCGTTCACGTTCCACTCCTCATCCATGGTCGGCACCATGTTTTCGTTTACATACTGGGTTGCCACCTGGCCGTTTGCAAACAGCTGCTCCAGCCATTCCTTCGAAGCCACAAAGCGTCCTTCGCCATGCGAAGCCGGAATGACATAGACGCCGCCAATTTTTGCCTTTGCAAGCCACGGGCTTTTATTGGACACCACCTTTGTATAGACCATTTTGGACACATGGCGTCCGATGGTATTATAAGTCAGTGTCGGGGAATCTGCTTTTTGTTCCTTAATTTCCCCATATGGCAGCAGTCCCAGCTTAAGCAGTGCCTGGAAACCGTTGCAGATGCCAAGCGCCAGCCCATCGCGTTCGTTTAACAGCTTCATGACTGCTTCCCGGATGCGTTCATTGCGGAATACATTGGCAAAAAACTTGGCCGAGCCTTCCGGTTCGTCGCCCGCGGAAAACCCGCCCGGGAACATCAGAATCTGCGACTGGCTGATTGCCCGTTCAAAAGCTTCCACGGAATCACGGATATCCAGGCTGCTTAAATTGCGGAATACCTGAACCGTTACATCTGCCCCGGCCCGCTCAAAAGCCCCTGCCGAATCCGTCTCGCAGTTTGTGCCCGGAAATACCGGAATAAATACGGACGGCTTCGCTGTCTTATGCCGGCAGACATACACGCTGTCCCCGCGGTAAATGCCTGTTTTTACCGTCTCTTTTCCTTCCACGGCAACGGTCGGGAATACCTTTTCCAGTGTTCCGGTCCATGCACGGAGCGCTTCTTCCATGGAAATCGTCGTCTCCCCATAGCTGAACACGCCGGCCCTGTTGACTTCGCCAATCACCGTAACATACTGCTCCAGTCCGGCTGCCCTGACTGCTGCCAGGATATTCTGTTCTTCTTTGCAAGGGATTTCTGCCAGGATATTTCCAAATCCCGGTGCAAACAGTCCTTCCTTTGAAAGCGCCTCTGTATAAATCGTCGCGCCAAGGCTGTTTCCGAATGCCATTTTGCTCACGGCCGCGGCAATTCCCCTGCCATCCAGCGCATATGCAGAAATTATCTGGTTTGCTCCGATACAGCTGTATATCACAGCATACAGTTTTTTCACCTGTTCATAAACCGGCAGGTCATATACATCCTTCTCGATGGAAAATACAGCCAGCTTATTTCCTGACGATTTCAGCTCCGGCGTAATAATATCCTGCTGCTTTGCCACATTTACGGCAAAGGAAACAAGCGTCGGCGGCACGTCAATTTCATCAAACGTCCCGGACATGGAATCCTTGCCGCCAATCGAAGGAAGCCCGAACCCAATCTGTGCTGCATAGGCACCAAGCAGTGCTGCAAACGGCTGGCTCCACCTGGACGGCTCGGCACTCATCCTGCGGAAATATTCCTGGAAGGTAAACCGCACCCCGGTAATTTCACCGCCGGCTGCCACAAGCTTTGACAGCGATTCCAGCACGGCATACACAGCCCCGTGGTACGGCGACCAGCTCGACAGATACGGGTCAAAGCCATACGACATCATCGTAATCGTGTCCGTCTTTCCATGCAGAACCGGAAGCTTTGCCGCCATAACCTGTGATTCAGCCATCTGAAAACGGCCGCCATACGGCATCAGCACGCTGCCTGCCCCGATGGAACTGTCAAACATTTCCACAAGCCCCTTCTGCGAGCATACATTCAGGTCACTGAGCGTGTCCAGCCATGCGGCACGGATATCATCTGCCGCCAGGTCTTCCTGCACCTTCGCAGTCTCCAGCTTTTCAAAGAAATTTTCTTCCCTGGACGGAATTTCCACAGCAACGGATGCTTCCTGGTGTGCCCCGTTCGTATTCAGAAAGGCACGCGAAATATTTACAATTTCCCTGCCGCGCCAGATAAGCACAAGCCTTGGTTCTTCCGTCACCTCTGCCACCGGTACCGCTTCCAGGTTTTCTTCTTTTGCATAATCCAGAAACTGCTGCACGTCTTTTGGTGCAATGACACAGGCCATGCGCTCCTGGGATTCGGAAATCGCGATTTCCGTGCCGTCCAGCCCGGCATATTTTTTCGGCACCTTGTCCAGCTCCACGCGCAGCCCGTCTGCCAGCTCGCCGATAGCTACCGATACGCCGCCTGCCCCGAAATCGTTGCATTTTTTAATGATATGAGACACTTCGGGCCTTCGGAACAGACGCTGCAGCTTGCGTTCCGTCGGTGCATTCCCTTTTTGCACCTCGGCACCGCAGGTATCAATCGATTTGGCTGTATGCGCTTTGGAAGAACCGGTTGCACCGCCGCACCCGTCACGCCCGGTACGCCCGCCAAGCAGCACGATAATATCACCCGGGTCAGAATTGAGCCTCTGCACCGCAGACCTTGGCGCAGCGCCCAGCACCGCCCCGATTTCCATGCGCTTTGCCACATAATCCGGGTGGTAAATCTCTTTGACATAGCCCGTCGCAAGCCCAATCTGGTTGCCATAGGACGAATAGCCCTTTGCCGCGCCGCGTGTCAGGTTTTTCTGCGGCAGCTTCCCAGGCAGCGTTTCACTGACTGGCAGGGTTGGGTCTGCGGCACCGGTCACGCGCATCGCCTGGTACACATACGTGCGTCCCGAAAGCGGGTCACGGATAGCGCCGCCCAGGCAGGTTGCAGCACCGCCAAACGGCTCGATTTCCGTCGGATGGTTATGCGTCTCATTTTTAAAATTCACCAGCCATTCTTCCCTGGTTCCGTCGATTTCCACCGGAACGACAATCGAGCAGGCATTGATTTCATCCGATTCTTCCTGGTCATTCAGCTTTCCTTCCTTTTTCAGCCGCTTCATCGCCATCAGTGCCAGATCCATCAGGCAGACAAATTTATCGCTGCGTCCCTCATACAGGTTTTCAAAGGTACGCATATAATCCCGATAGGCATCTTCCAGCGGCCTGCGGTAATATCCCTCGCCAAATGTAACGTCTTTGAGCTCGGTTAAAAATGTCGTATGGCGGCAGTGGTCTGACCAGTAAGTGTCCAGCACCCGGATTTCCGTCATGGAAGGCTCGCGCTTTTCCTCTCCGCGGAAATAATTCTGGATGTGACAGAAATCCTGAAAGGTCATCGCCAGGTTCAGGGATTCATACAGCTCCCGCAGGGCTGGCTCATCCATGCCGGTAAATCCTTCAAAAATCAGGACGTCCTCAGGTTCTTCAAATTCCTGAATCAGTGTTTCCGGCTTTTCGTCCCCGCTTTCCCTGGAATCCACCGGATTGATGCAGTGCTTTTTCACTGCTTCAAATTCGCTGTCACTGATATCCCCCGAAATAATATACGTCACTGCCGTGCGGATAACCGGCTCCTCGTCCGCGCCCAGCAGGCGGATGCACTGCTCCGCAGAATCCGCTCTCTGGTCAAACTGCCCCGGCAGGTATTCTACCGAAAATACACGCCCGCCCTTTGCATCAAACGTTTCTTCATAAATATCATCTACAGGCGGCTCTGAAAAAACCGTTATTTTCGCTCTTTCAAAGATTCCGTCTGAAACATTTTCCACATCATACCGAATCAGCTCCCGCACATCCGTGACGCCCTCCACGCCAAGAAAATGCCTGATTTCATGCTTCAAAGACTTCGCCGCCACCGCAAAGTCCGGCTTTTTTTCAGCAAATACACGTCTAACTTTTCCCATTCTGTTTTTCCTCCTTAAATCTCACAACGGAAAATTTATCCCAAATTTAATCAACATAGCCCGCTATGCCTCATAAATTTGGGATAAATTCTCCACAAACTGTGAAGCATAGCATGCCCCTTAGGGTACATCTCACGAAAAGCATTTTTCAAACACGTTCTAGTATAACGCATTCTATTTGCTTTTTCTATAGTTGTTTGTTACAATTTAGATAAAACTTGTAACAGTACGTGCTGTCCCGCCGTCCGCATTTGCCGTTTTGATGCTTTCATTCGTTAAAGTATATGTGCAAAATATCAGACTGGAGGAACCTGCCTTGATTCGCATACTAATTGCAGAAGACGAAAAACCCATTTCAAACCTCATCCGCCTGAGCCTGAAAAACGCCGGTTATTTCTGTGACTGTGCCTTTACCGGCACACAGGCTGCCGACATGATAGAAAAAACCTGTTATGACCTGATTCTTCTGGATATCATGCTCCCGGATGTGGATGGATTTGAACTGATGGAATATATACGCCCGCTCGGAATCCCGGTCATATTCATTACCGCCAGAAATTCCGTGACAGACAAAGTAAAAGGCCTGCGCATGGGCGCGGAAGATTATATTGTCAAGCCATTTGAAATTATTGAGCTGCTGGCGCGCATCGATGTCGTGCTGCGGCGTTACCATAAAACAGAAGAAGTCATTACAGCTGCCGGGCTTGTCATCGATACGAAATCCCGCAAGGTCACGCGGGATGGAAGGCCGGTTGCGCTTACCCCCAAAGAGTACGAGCTGCTGCTTTTGTTTGTACAAAACCCGAATACCGCGCTGTACCGCGAAACGATTTACGAGCGCATCTGGGAAAAAGAATTTGTATACGGCAGCAAGACCGTAGACCTTCATATCCAGCGCCTGCGCCGCAAGACACATCTGGAAAAGGAACTGCTGGCAGTCAGCAAGGTCGGCTACCGCCTTGAGGTGAAAGAATGAAATTCCGCTTGAAAACAACCTGCTGCATGCTGGCCCTGATGGCTCTTTTGTACAGCGCCGGCGGCAGCACACTGATATCGGTTACGTTCCAGAATTCCCTGCTTCAGGAAAAAAGGGCTGCGAAGGAATCTTACCGTACCATATTAAACACGCTTCAGGTCGTCAACAGCCTGGATGACTGGAACGACGAAAAAGACATTTCCAAAACACTGGAACAGCTTTCAGCCCAGGATGCCTTCGGAGCCGCACTGCAGCTCCATTCCCAGACAGAAACGCTGTATTCCAAAGGAACCCTTGCCGCACACTTTGTGAACCTGACTGGACAGATTGACACAACACACCTCGCCTGCACGATTTTTTCAACGCCGGAGGCTTACTATTACCTGCAGCTTTCCGGTTCTTTTTATATTGAAAAAGACATTTATTACCTGGATGCCGCGTATGATATTTCTTCCATATATCAGGCAAGGCGCCAGCAGCAGGAAATTTACCAGAAAATTTTCCTGATACTGTCCGCAGCCTGTGCATGCTTTTCCTATGTCCTTGCCTTCTTTCTGACAAGGCCGCTGGCGTGCCTGTCAAAGGCTTCGCGCGAAATTGCCTGCGGCAACTACGATTACCGCAGCAGCATCCGAAGCAGCGACGAAGTCGGCGCGGTTTCCAGGGATTTTGACCTGATGGCTGACCATCTGCAGACAAGCATCCAGGAGCTGAAAGAAGCCATGGAACGCCAGAATCAGTTTATCGGGAATTTTACCCACGAACTGAAAACGCCGATGACATCCATTATCGGATATGCGGACCTGCTCCGAAGCCAGTCCCTGTCCAGGGAAGATGAAGCAGAGGCTGCCACATATATATTTTCAGAAGGAAAACGCCTGGAACGCCTGTCACTGAAGCTGCTTGATATTTTTGTTTCCAAGCAGAATTCCTGCACGCTGGCAAAAGCTTCCCCGGCCGAAATTATCCATCTGCTTGCCGGCCATTTAAAATACGGCCTGATTCAGGAACAGATTATTCTGGAATACAGCTGTGAGGAAGGCTGGTGCATGCTGGACACCGATTTTTTCGGCTCGCTGCTTGTAAACCTGATTGAAAATGCCAGGAAAGCGCTCCCTGCCGGCGGCGTTATTTCCATCCGGTCAGCCATGACCGCAGAGGGGTGCCGCGTTCAGGTATCGGATAACGGCAGGGGCATCCCGAAAGAAGCACTGGCGCATATTACAGAAGCTTTTTACCGTGTGGATAAATCCCGCTCCCGTGCCCAGGGCGGTGCCGGCCTCGGGCTGACTCTCTGTGCGGAAATTGCAAAGATGCACAACGGCACGATTTCTTTTGAAAGCGAAGAAGGCCGCGGCACAACCGTAACCGCAGACCTGAAAGGAGGCCGGGCATGAAAAAACTGATTACCGCATGCCTGTGCCTGCTTTTGACACTGGCTGTAACCGCCGCAGGTTTTCTGCTGCCCTCTGCGATGTCTGCCTATCAGGACAGGCAGACCTTTTCCAAAATCGAGCACATGTCCATGGAACCGCTGGAGCTGACCTACAGCTCCAGTCTCTATGACACGCTGCGCCTGCTTTCCAAAGGCCACTATTATGTCGATTACCCGCTCACAGGCAGCAGCCGCAGCGCCAATGAAATATATGAAATTGTACTGGACATCATCCGCCAGTTTGAAGATAACGGCATTCTCGTGTCAGATTCGGAATTTACCGTTACAAACCATACGATTACCCTACAGCTTGCGATTGCATCCGACAGCAATATTTACACAGAACTCTACGGCATTGCAGACGGAAAGCTTTCCGGCGGCGAATCCGCCAGCAGCACGGAAGCATCCGGGGATTCTTCTTCCAATATTACAACTGCCGTGGTCTGGGCGTGTTCTGTTTATTTTGTCTCAGGCTACTGGATGAATTTCTGGATTGACGATAAAAGCGGCAAAGCAGTTGCTTTCTCGATGTATACCGAACAGACGCTGATACTGACGGATTCCGGCAGCACGCAGGACCTGGACTCCTTTGCCGGAAAAATCGCAGACTTCCTGCAGGATTATTACGAGCTCCCGTCTGAATCCAGGCTGAAATCGCTTCTTGAGTCATCCACGCTGTTCGAAAAAGCACCGGCTGCACTCGAAGCAAATTATGTGATAGAGCTGAAAGAAGATTCCGGAAAAGCAATCCAGATGCCGCTGCACATACGCCCGGAATATATGATGCTGAATTAAATATGCCAGAGGGATGCCGGAAACACGGACTTATGCTGTTTTCATCTGTTATCCTGTCCGATACGGCATCCCTGTTCATCCCGATACACTCCGCCAAAGAAAGTGAGGTTTTATCATGCACATACGAAAAAAAACATTCCGCCAGGCTCCCGGTACCCAAAAACACGCTGCCCGCAAAAGAAAACGAGCCATCAAGACATGTACCGGCTGCCTGTTCGGCATCTCGGCCTTTACGCTGACACTGGCTGTTTCCAATATGCCGTTTTCAAAATCCCTCTCAGGCTCCTGGCAGCATTTTACTGCACAGCTGCCAGGCATCCGTGAAACGAATCCGGCTGGCGGTTCTGGAAATCCAGCTGGTTCTGGAAGCCTGGCTGACCGCTTTGCTTCTGGAAACATATCCGGCCGCTTCGGTTCCGGCAGTCAGACAGATGATTCGGGAAGTTCCGGTTCTGACAATCCGGCTGGTTCTGGAAGCCTGGCTGATGCTTCCGGAAGTTCAGCTGGCAGTTCGGTCTCTGGAAATCCGGCTGGTTCTGGAAGCGTGCCTGACCGTTTCGGTTCTGGAAGCATGACAGATGCTTCCGGAAATTCGGCTGCTGGTTCCGGTTCTGGAAGCCTGGCTGATAATTATCATTCCGGCAATTCGGCTGGCAATCCAGCTGGCGGTTCTGAAAGCATGACTGGCAATTATTATTCCGGAAATTCGGCTGGCAATTCCAGTTCCGGAAATTCGGCTGGTAATTCCAGTTCCGGCAATCCAGCTGGCAATTCCAGTTCCGGCAGCATGACTGGCAATTATCATTCTGGCAGTTCAGCTGACAGTTCCGGTTCCGGCAATACCGATGGCCGCTCCCATTCCGGCAGTTCCCCATCTGGTTCCGGCTCCGGCAGCCAGCCGGACACAGATGCCAAACCATACAGCTATTCCAGCGATTCCGGCAAGCACCAGATTTACCCGGACGGCTCCGGTATTTCGGAATCGCCGGTATACCATTCGCCCAGGGACACAGACACACAGTGGATATTTTATGCAGAAACCGGCTCCGGCAGCCAGGTTCTGTCCGGTTCCGAACGCCTGCCACAGGAATCGGTTCCGGATGCCGGAAATTCCAATGCCAGCCATATTACATACCAGTCCGGCGACTGGAACCTGATTCTGGCCAATCCATGGAACGAGCTGCCGGACGGCTTCCAGATACAGCTGGCCAGGCTGCCGGACGGACATTCCATTGACAGCCGCTGTTATTCCGCTTTGATGGACATGCTGAATGCCTGCAGGGACGAAGGGTACAGCCCGCTTATCTGTTCTTCTTACCGGACGCCGGAAAAACAGGAATCCCTGTTCCAGGAACGCATCGATGAACTGATATCGCAGGGATATCCGGAAAAAGAAGCACAGGCCAAAGCCGCCACATCCGTCGCCCGCCCGGGTACAAGCGAGCACCAGCTCGGGCTTGCCGTCGATATCGCAGACCAGAACTATCAGGCACTGGACGCCGCACAGGCAGATACGCCCACACAGCAGTGGCTTATGAAAAACAGCTGGAAATACGGATTTATCCTGCGCTATCCACAGGACAAAAGCAGCCTGACCGGAATTATCTATGAACCCTGGCACTACCGCTATGTGGGCCTGGAAGCCGCACGCGAAATCCAGGAACGCGGAATCTGCCTGGAAGAATATCTGGAAGAACTCCAGCAGAAAAACAGCTGACCGCAAAGGGGGGCTGCCGCATCATTTTTCTTAATGCGGCAGCCCCCGGCCGTCAGTGAGTCCTTTGTTCTCCATCCGTCTCAAGGCTGTCCCAGAACCGCCGCAGCTTCTCTCCCACACTGTCCACGCTGCAGGCCGCAAAGCTCTCCCACTCCCTTGGAAACAGTGCCTGATAATCCCGACGCAAAAACCGGTCATCCAAAAGCAGCACCACGCCCGCATCCGAAACAGTACGGATAACCCGCCCCGCTGCCTGCAGCACCTTGTTCATGCCCGGATAACGGTAGGCATAATCAAATCCGCTGCCATCCCGCCTGTCATAAAACTGCCTTAAAATCTCCCGCTCATTCCCAATCTGCGGCAGCCCCGTCCCGACAATCAGCGCGCCAATCAGCTGTTCTTCCTTTAAGTCAATCCCTTCACCGAAAATACCGCCCATCACGCAAAACGCCACCATGGACTGCTCCCGGCTGGCTGCAAATTCTGCCAGAAAAGCTTCCCGGTCAGCTTCCCGCATTCCGCTTGTCTGCAGCATACAGGAAAATCCCGCCTCATTCCTGGCTTCGAATTTTTCATAAACATCTTCCATCATTTTATAAGAAGGAAAAAACACAATATAATTTCCCTTTTTCTGCATCGCAGTTTCGTAAATATAACAGGCCAGCCGTTCATACTCCTCCTCGCCGCGGCGCGCATACCTGCTCGTTACATCGCCTGCAATCAAAATCTGCTGCTGTTCAGGCCGGAAAACAGTTTCCGCATACACGGCATAGTTATCTTCCTTTGTGCTCAAAAGGCTTTTATAATACTGGACCGGCAGCAGCGTTGCCGAAAAAAACACAGTACTGCGCCCTTTATCCAGACGCGCCTGCAGGTTTCTGGACGGGTCTACGCAATACAGCCTGATTTTAAACCGGTTTCCCTCATGCTCGGAATAAATGACATAATTTTCATCCAGCCCTTCACTCGTTTCCACAAACCTGCGCACCTGAAAATAAAATTCCAGCACCGTGTCACGGTTTTCAAACTCACGGTTTTCCTGCAGGAATTTTTCAAACTCCCCATTCAGGCGCATCAGGGCAAACACAAGCTCCGAAATATTTTCATGGTACTGGTACTGCTCACAGGTCCGCTTATAATCCAGCAGAATCCGGCTGCATCTGGACAGCTCCCGTGCGAGCTTTCCGTTATGCTTTTTTACAATCTTTTTCACGGCATGAAAATCTTCCTTATATAAAGCCGCACTGTACATCTCCCGTCCGCGTTCCACCAGGTTATGGGCTTCATCCACCAAAAACAGGTATTCCCCACGGACACCTTCCGAAAAAAAACGTTTCAGGTACACATAAGGGTCAAACACATAATTATAATCACAGATAATATTATCAGACCACGATGCCACATCCAGGCACAGTTCAAACGGGCAGACCATATGCTCCCCGGCCTGTTTCAGAATCACTTCCCTTGTAAATACGTCGGCCTGGTGCAGCAGCTCATACACCGCATCATTGACCCGGTCAAAATGTCCTTTTGCATATGGGCACGCATCGGGATTGCAGGCAGTTTCATCCATCAGGCACAGCTTTTCCTTTGCCGTAATCTGTACCGTCTTTGCCCGGCAGCCATTCCGGTAAAAAATATCCAGTGTTTCTTTTGCAACCGACGCTGTAATCGTCTTAGCCGTCAGGTAAAAAATCCTGTCGCCAAGTCCTTCCCCGACTGCCTTCACTGCCGGAAACAGAGTCGTCACAGTCTTGCCCGTGCCGGTCGGAGCCTGGATAAACAGATTTTTCTTCCTCAGAATCGTCCGGTAAACACCGGCTGCCAGCTCTTTCTGCCCTTTGCGGTATGGAAACGGAAATTCCAGCCTTTGCACCGATTCCTGCCGCAGCAGCCGCCAGTCATACTGAAACTGCGCCCATTTCTGATACTCGCGCATTAACGCAAGAAACCATTCTTCCAGCTCTCCAAAACCATACCGGAAATAAAAATACCGCACTTCTTCCGTGTCCAGGTTTGCGTATGTCATGCGCACGCCGATTTCGGGACAGTGATTGTGCATGGCATAGATAAACGCATAGCATTTTGCCTGTGCCAGATGAACTGGAACCGGTTCTGTCATTTTGGAAATATCCGCAAAAACGCCTTTAATCTCATCAACGGTAACCTTACATGGCGCAGATGCTTCGGGCTGCGTTTCTTCCTGTTCCAGAATGCCGTCCGCGCGCCCTTCCAGAATAATGGTATAAGCATCTTCTTCAAACTCCATCCGCAGCGGCACTTCCGCACGGTAAAGCGGCCCGGCCTGTTTTTGCAGCCTCCGGTGCAGCCGTCCTCCCAGCTGCATTGCCTGTGCCTGCATGCCGCTGCCATACCGGCTGTCGATATCGCCGCTGCGCAGGATAAATTCAACCAGATTCCGCACTGATATTTTAATCCTCATTTTCGTGCCGGGTGCCGGTGCAGCACTGCTGCTTTTTTTCTGTCTGCCTGAACATTTGTTTTCTTTTTTCATGCCTGTATTATAATACTTCCCCTGGTGTTTGTAAATAACCGTCTCCGATTTTCCTTTGCATTTAAAGCATTCTCATAGTATACTATACACAAAAGCCCCTATTTGTCTGTATCACGATAAGGAAAGAAAAAAAATGCCGGATATCCTGTTCCCAAACGCGGCATCTATTATTGCAGCAGGCTTATCAGCAGGCAGCTGACCTGTCTCGAAGATGCCGATTACGGCTCCCTGCGGCCTGTATACTCTGTATGGATTATCATCAATAACATACCAAAAGCGCTGCGGTACTCCAGATACGAAGTTTCCCTGTCCGGCACAAGCAGCCTGGAAGAAGAAAGCAGCCGTTACAGCAGCAAAGCGAAAAAAAGGTTCGACAGCGCAGTCCGCAGGCTGGACAGCCAGATTGATTTGATTCATTTATGCCTGATTTTCTTATCCGAAGATTTTAAAGACCAGGGCAAGTCCGGGGATTTGCTGATTCAGTACCTGCAGTCTGTTTTTATGAAAAGAATCAGCGACCCGCATTGCAATCCATATGCCGGCTATTCAGCCAGCATCCAAAAGGAGGCGAACGAAATTATGACGATTGTAGGAATGTTTGAAGAAAGAGCTGAAAAAAGAGGAATAAAAGAAGGTAAAAAGGAAGGCAAAAAAGAGGGCGAAGACCGCCTGAAAAAGCTTCTGCGCTGTCTGCAGCAGCAGGGACGCAGTGAAGAAATGCAGGAAATTATTATTTCTGACAACAGGCAGCTGCTGGATAAGCTGTATGCCGAATTCCAGCTGTAACGGCACGTTTTAACTGCGGAAAGGAGATTTTTAAAATGCCAGAACTGACTCACAGCCAGGCCGCTGTTCCTTTTTCCATTACCGCCACAGGCTTTTGCTGGATAAACGGCCAGGCAGATGACCCGCAGGACTTATGCTCCCATGGAGAAGTAACCGTACAGGCCGGGCCGGAATCTGTTTCCTATTTCTGCTGCACCAGCGCTGCCGGCCTGCGCATGCTGCGGACGCTGTCAGCGGACCGCAGCCCGCAGGACGGGCTTTATGGGGAACAGATGCTGCCCTGCTGCGGTTTTTCTATGTATGCGGATGAAACACTTAAGCATGTCACCATCAGCGGCTGTGACAGCGGTGCCGATTATTCGGTCCGCCACCAGGGCAGCACTGTTATCCTGACCTTTGAAAACGGGCATTCCTGTACGGTGCGCATGGAAGATTATTCCCGCGAGGTGCTTCATTTTGCCCGCCAGATAGAAGCATTTTATGCTGAAAGCACGCCGAAAAAGCTGCCGCAGGATATTGCGGAGCAAAACGGGTACGCTGCATTCTGGAATGAATGGAACTGTCTTATGCAGGAATGGAACAACTGTTCCTAATCATGCCGTTCGTCCGCATTCTCAAAGCATTCACAGAAACGGGCCGAAAACGACGGCTTTTCCCCAGCCATAAGCAGATGCGACACATCCCCAAAGCTGCCCATGCGGAAGGACGCAATTCCTTTTCTGCGCTCCTCTGTCACAAGCGTGGTAACCGAAGACGGTGCTGCACAGGTGCCATGCCACAGCACCATTGGCGATACGCCCAAAAGATGCGAAAGCAGCACGCATTCCAGCCCAAAATGGCAGAAAAACGCAATCGTGTCCATATTTCCATGCAAAACCCGGTAGTAATTTCCCTCACGCCGGTACCCATGGCGTTCCAGCAGCTCGTCAAGCGAACCGGCCACCCACGCATATTCTTTTGCAACATTTCCTTCCTGCATGCTCGCATGATTCAGCCATGCATCCCTGTCATAAAATTCTGCTGCTTTTGTCCAGTCCTCGGGCAGCCAGTCCCATGTAATCGAAGCCTGTTCTTTATCCGGGCGGTGAATCAGCGGTGCAAATTCCCGCAGCCAGGCACACTCCTGTGCTTCCCGGTTCATCTTTTTCAAGGTCAGGCTGGCCGTATCTTTCGCGCGTCCAAGCGGCGATACATAAAAGCTGTGAATATCCATTCCGCAAATCCGCCCCGCCAAAAGCTCTGCTTCCTTCCATCCCTGGCTGGTCAGGGAATCTGCTTCATAATCAGGGTCTGCATGCCTGATAATCAGAATTTTCATAATTCCTGTTTCCTTTCCTGTGCAGGACATGCATGCGGCATGTCCCGGCCTTTTCAGCAGAAGCCCCTCCCCTGCTGTCCTGTTATCTTACCACAGTTTGCGGCAGAAATCCATTTTTTATTTTCACGGGCCAGCAGACAGCTGCTACATCAGCGGCGCTGCTGCTTTCATCAGGCAGCCGGCCAGCTTTACTTTCAGCTTTTCGCTGCGCACGGTTTCCATCGTTACCTGCCTGCATTTTGCAAGCGTATGCTGAAAGTCTTCTTCTATCTGTGAAATACAGCTGGTACCGTGCATATATACCGCACATTCAAAATGATGATACAGGCTGCGGTAGTCCAGGTTAATGGTGCCTACAACCGCTTCCCTGTCATCGCTTGCAAATACCTTCGCATGCACAAATCCCGGCGTATATTCATAAATCTGAACCCCGGACGTTAACAGCGGCGCATAATGCGTCTTCGCCAGTGCATTCGGCAACGCTTTATCCGGTATTCCCGGCAGAATCAGAATAACCTCCACGCCCCGTTCTGCTGCAAACCGCAGGGCTGTTTCCATTTCACCGTCCAGAATCAGGTAAGGAGACATAATGTGCACATACCGCAGCGACCGGTTTAAAATATCCATATACACCCGCTCGCCCAGCTTGTCGCCATCCAGCGGGCAGTCGCCGTAAGGAATGACAAATCCTTCTGCATCCGGAACCGGATGTGCAGGAAAAGACAGAAAATGCGCATAATCTGTCTCCTTTTCATCAATGCCCCACATCTGCAGGAACATCAGCGTAAAGCTTCTGACCGCTTCGCCTTTTAACATGACCGCCGTATCTTTCCAGTGCCCGTATTTCACTTTCCGGTTAATATATTCGTCTGCCAGGTTCACGCCCCCGTTAAAGGCCGTATGCCCGTCTATCACGAGGATTTTGCGGTGGTCCCTGTAATTATAATGCGTCGATACAAACGGCGTGACACGCGCAAACACCTTGCACTGGATGCCGAGTACTTCCAGCCGTTTCGGATAATCATGCGGCAGCAGCGAAAATTCACAGGTTCCGTCATACATCACACGCACATCCACGCCCTGCTTGGCTTTTCTTGCGAGGATTTCCAGAATCCGGCCCCACATAACCCCTTCATCCACAATAAAATACTCCATAAAGATAAAGTGCTCTGCCAGCTCGAGCTGGCGCAGCATTTCTGCAAACTTATCCTCGCCAAGCGGAAAATAAGCAACCGCTGTCTGCGTGTATACCGGATGGCACCCGCTTCTTTGTATGTAATGGCTTAACGATGCAGCTCCCCTGTCCGCTTTTTCAAACTGCGCCATCGTATCCGCCTGCTGCGGAA
>ERZ778516.1898-NODE-1898-length-14943-cov-4.382120_pt1 | contig 14943 bp, 11 predicted proteins | sample MGYA00510342_ERZ778516 | MGnify/ENA primary metagenome ERZ778516 (study PRJEB29527, sample SAMN07138961) | mouse gut metagenome | material: feces | host: mouse | place: China:Nanjing | collected 2016-01-25 ...
TATATTAGTAATATAAATTCTAAAAAACACGATGATTAAGAAAAGTAAATGCCAATTTTGTGATATCAGAGAGAATCTGTCACCGGCTGAAAGCAGATTTGATACAAGTGGTATTGAAGTTCCCTTATGAGTGGTTTTGCTGAACAAATCAAGTTGATTTTATTAGGTGAAAACGGCAATCACCTCCGTTATCAGGTGGCAATGAGTGCTAGAGATTTTTGAAAAAAGAGATCGCTGGAATCAGGGTGGTACCGCGAAGTATCGTTCTTCGTCCCTATCAGAGATAGGGACGGAGTTTTTTTATGCAAAAAATAGTGTTTTTAGAAGAAATGGATAAAGCAAAAAGGAGTTTCATTTTATGAAAAATATGTTAGAGCAGATTAAACATACTGCCGTTGATGCGTTGGAGCATTGCAGTAATCTCAAGTTTTTAGAAGACTTAAGAGTTCAGTATCTTGGAAAGAAGGGGGAACTGACCCAAATTTTAAAACAGATGGGGAAGTTGTCAGCAGAAGAACGTCCAGTGATTGGACAGCTTGCAAATGAAGTACGTGCAAAGATTGAAGAAGAGATTTCTGTGCGTATGAAGCAGTTAAAAGAAGAAAAATTACAAAATCAGTTACAAGCTGAAAAAATTGACGTCACAATGCCGGGGAAAAAATTTGATATTGGGAAAAAACATCCATTGACCCTAGTGATGGACGAAATCAAAGAAATCTTTTTGGGAATGGGATTTGATGTGGTAGATGGTCCAGAAGTGGAATTGGATTATTATAATTTTGAGGCACTTAACATTCCCAAAGACCATCCGGCAAGAGATACACAAGATACCTTTTATGTCAATGACAATGTGGTTTTACGTACCCAAACCTCACCAGTTCAAATTCGCACCATGGAACAGAAAAAACCGCCAATTCGCATGATCTCTCCAGGGCGCGTCTATCGTTCTGATGCACTGGATGCAACGCATTCCCCTGTATTCCATCAAATCGAGGGCTTGGTAGTGGATAAAAATGTTACAATGTCTGATCTAAAGGGTACGCTAGAGATGTTTGTAAAGAGTCTTTATGGGGAAGATTCTGTTGTTCGTTTTCGTCCACATCACTTTCCATTTACAGAGCCGTCTGCTGAGATGGATGTAATGTGCTTTAACTGTCATGGAAAAGGCTGCCGCATCTGTAAGGGCGAAGGTTGGATTGAAATTTTAGGAGCGGGTATGGTTCACCCCAAAGTGCTGCAAAACTGCAACATTGACCCAGAAGAATATTCCGGTTTTGCCTTTGGAATGGGCTTGGAGCGTGTGGTAATGAGAAGATTTGCAATCGATGATATTCGCATGTTCTTTGACAATGATATGCGCTTTTTAAATCAATTCTAAATAGGTCAACAGATAAAAATAAGAAAAACTGTAATACTGATAGGAGTAGACTATGAATTTATCAATGAAATGGCTGTCTGATTATGTTGATATTGGCAGCATAAGTCCAAAACAATTTGCAGATGACTTGACTATGTCAGGTTCTAAGGTAGAAGGTTATGAAGTAGAAGGGGCTGCAATTTCCAATGTTGTAGTAGGCAAGGTGCTTTCTATAGAAAAACACCCCGATGCAGATAAATTGGTAGTGTGTCAGATAGATGTAGGAGAACAACAACCAATTCAGATTGTAACTGGAGCAACCAATGTGGTAGTTGGCGCGTTGGTTCCCTGTTGCTTGGACAATGCAACCCTTCCAGACGGGAAAAAAATCAAAAAGGGAAAACTTAGAGGAGTCGTCAGTCAAGGAATGATGTGTTCTTTGGGAGAGCTGGGATTGACGGTCAATGATTTTCCCTATGCAATTGAAGATGGTATTTTTTTGATTCAGGAAGATTGTAATCCTGGTCAAGATATTCAATCTGCCATTGGGTTAAACGATACCAGTGTAGAATTTGAAATTACTTCCAATCGTCCCGATTGCCTTTCTGTCATTGGATTGGCACGTGAAACGGCAGCGACTTATCAATTGCCATTGACTGTTTCATATCCAACGGTAAAGGGTTGTGGAGATGACATCAAAAACTATTTAAAGGTGGAAATTCAAAACCCTGAGTTGTGCCCCCGCTATACTGCAAAGGTTGTCAAAAATGTTAAAATTCAACCTTCTCCAAGATGGATGCGTGAACGTTTGCGCGCAAGTGGCGTCCGTCCAATCAATAATCTGGTGGATATTACAAATTATGTTATGTTAGAGTATGGTCAACCTATGCACGCATTTGATTTGAAGTATGTCAAGGGAAATCATATTATTGTGCGCAATGCCAAAGCAGGGGAAACCATGATGACCTTAGATGGCATCGATCGTATCTTTGGACCAGAAATGCTGGTGATTGCAGATGAAGAAAGCCCAGTGGCAGTAGCTGGCGTAATGGGTGGAGAGTTTAGCGGTATTATGGAAGATACCAATGTTGTGGTATTTGAGTCTGCCAATTTCCAAGGCAGCAGTGTGCGTATGACTGCGAAAAAGTTGGGTATGAGAACCGATGCTTCTTCACGCTATGAGAAGGGAATTTCTCCAGAAAGCACGATGGAATGTGTGCTAAGAGCCTGTGAATTGGTAGAATTATTGGGTGCTGGTGAAGTGGTAGACGGTGTGATTGATGTGGACTATTCTGACAAGACACCTAAGACCGTTGCATTTACGCCCGATTGGATCAATCAGTTTTTGGGAACCGATATTTCAGAAGAAGATATGAAAAAGACTTTATTGTCTTTGGGCTTCCAGTTGGAAAATCAAATCATTACAGTTCCATATTTCCGGGTTGATATCGAGCATAAAGCGGATATTGCAGAGGAAGTTGCCCGCATTTATGGTTATAATCGCATTCCAACAACAGCGCTTACAGGTATTTCTCGTGGAGTCGTAACACCACAACAAAAATTTGAACGCGCTATCAATGATACGATGTTGTCCTTGGGTTGCTTTGAAATTATGACTTATTCTTTTATCAGTCCAAAGTATTATGACAATATTATGTTGCCAGCAGATAGCCAGTTGAGAAATTCTGTGGTAATTTCAAATCCCCTTGGTGAAGATACCAGTATGATGCGCACCACTACGATTCCATCTATGATGGAGATTATTTCTAAAAACTACAACAATCGAAATCCACATCTGTGGGCATTTGAGATTGGAAATGAATATTATCCAATTGAAACACAAGTACTTCCAAAAGAATCTAAAAAGCTGACCATTGGTTTATATGGAAATGATGCTGACTTTTATACATTAAAGGGTATGACAGATACATTGTTGGATCGCCTTTGTGTGTATGAGATAGATGTTCAGCCATGTACCACACATGCTACCTTTCATCCGGGACGCTGTGCAGTGCTTGTAAAGGACGGAAGAGAAATTGGAATTTTGGGAGAAATCCATCCAAAAGTCTGTGAAAATTACAGCGTAGGAACAAAGGTATATTTGGCGAAGTTGGATGTAGAGGCTTTGATGGAGCTTTCCAATGCGAAAAAGACTTATCATGCACTTCCAAAATATCCTGCTAGTGTGCGCGATTTAAGTCTTGTTTGTGATAAGGATTTACCAATTGTACAGATTGAAAAGACCATTCAGCAAGCTGCTGGAAAAATTTTAGAAAAGGTAGAGCTATTTGATGTCTATTATAGCGAACAATTGGGACAGGATAAAAAATCAGTTGCTTATTCTATTGTAATGCGCTCCAGTGAGGCAACTTTGACCGATGAAGAAGCGGATAATGCAGTAAAACGCATCTTAAAACAACTTGAAAAGATACAAGTCTTTTTAAGACAATCCTAGTAAAATTACAGAAAATAGTTTCCTTTCAAAAATGCTTTTGGTTCCATCTGAAAAATAGCATAACCTACAACAAGACGAAAGTAGTATTGTGATAATAATAAAATTTTGTAAAGAAAACAAGAAAAGTCTTGTTTTTTTAGCAGAATGAAGTATAATAGTAAATATCAATCTTGTGGGAGGTATCTTGAATGATGGATAAGACTATGACCTTTTCTGTAAAAGATGAAAAAGAAACAGAAATGAAACGAATTTTAACAACTGTATATGATGCTCTACGTCAAAAAGGATATAACCCTATCAACCAGATTGTTGGCTATATTTTATCAGAGGATCCGACTTATATTACAACGTATAACAATGCCAGAAGTTTGATTCGCCATGTAGATCGCGATGAATTATTGCAAGTAATGGTAAAATCTTATTTGACCAAGTAGTGGCAGATAGATGGTTTATATGTTTCTTCTTTCTTTTTAGGAATCAAAAAGACCGTTGCAGTGATACTGCAACGGTTTTATTTATAGGTTGATTTCATAAGTCACCTGTACTTTAATGTTTTGATTGTGATTTCCAAAACCTTTTCCAAAGAGTGTCATACCACCAATATGTTTGCTTTGCTCCATAACAGCAAATTTTAATTTTAGTTCACTTTTGGAATCCAGTTTTAAACTTTGAATGGTAACATTTGAAATTTGTTGACCATCTAAATAAGTTCCAGTAGCATTGATGGATAACAATTTTAAAAGACCATATTGATTCCAATAGGAGGGCCACCAATTGGGTGAATAAATCCCCCTTTTGTTGCCAAAATCGCCAGGACTTGTCCAATAACCCAATGGAATATCATTAAAATAAAAGTAGATGTCACTGGGCCAATTTTCTTGTGTACCGGGAGCTTCGGAAGAAATTTCAAAGGAAAATTGAAGTTCTGTGGGAGTTTGCCCCATCTTTAGATAGTTTGGAATGCGGTATTCTAAAAAGCCTTTGGAAAGCCATAAGATTCCCGCATCAACGTGCATTGGAGAATCGAAATAACGGTTGTCATCCACTTCTCCAATAATGGCAGAGGTCGTACAGATTCCACAGGTAGGAGAGGCCAGATAATTGGAGTATTGACCAATTGGAATTTCTGTCTCATAGGAGTTTTTGCATTTCTTTTGATTGTTAAGGTTGATTAAAAATTGATTTTCCTTTAAAGAACAGGTCTTTTGGGAGCCTCTTTTACCGGAAGTATGTTCAATATCAATGATTCCCGATTCCAATAAAATTTTAATATGTGAAGTCATTGCACCGTTTGTGACTCCCAGACACTCTGATAATTCATTTAAATTCATTTTGTGATGTTTGTTTAGTAGTTTTATAATATCTATGCGAAGCTCTGAACTAAGTGCTTTACAAACTATGAGTGCATCGTCCAGTTGGCTGATTTCTTTCAAACTATTCAACCTCCCGATATGTTATCCATAATAAAATTATTATATCATAAAATAAAAGTTTAGTAAAGATAACAATCTGAAAGTTATTTTGAAAAACAATAAAATTTATCGACCTTTTTGATAGCGAGAACGATACTGCGCAGGAGTGATGGAATAGTGATGATGAAAGTGCTTGTAAAATGCAGGCGTATCTTTAAAACCACAGGAATAGGAGATTTCAGTAATGCTCATTGTGCTGCTTTCCAACAGTTTACAGGCAATGTGTAGACGATATTGAATGAGATACTGTTGCGGAGAGATGTGATTGACCTGCATAAAAATTTTATAAAGATAGGTGCGGTCAATTCCGATGTGTTTGGCGATGTCGCCAATTTTAATCGAATAGCTGTAGTTGTGTCTGATAAAATCAATTGCCTTATCAGAATAGCTTTTGTCAAAGGTCTTTGGGCTTTGTTTGATCTGTTGCATTTGAGAAAAGACCAGATAAAGATATCCCATTGCTTCATATTCGTTTAGTTGGGATTGTTCAAATACTTGAATTAACTTCATCAGATTATCCTGAAACTTTCCATTGCTGTGGTCGGTAAAGATGGGGTTTTTTTCCGAGAGATTGCAGTGAGATAGGATGGTTTTGACTTCATAGCCGTCAAATCCAAACCAACAATAGTTCCAAGGGGATTGTTTATCAGCGACATAATAGGTGGATTCTCCAGGACAGATTAAAAATCCTTGCCCTTGTTTGAGAGAATAGGAAGTGTGGCTGGTGTGGTATTCTCCATATCCACTCAAAATATAGTGAAATAAGTAATGTGGTCGCACGGCTGGTCCAAAACTGTGCCCTGGAGCGCAATTTTCCCAACCGCATTGATAGAGTGTCAGAGAGCTACTGACGTATAGAGGTGTGTCGATAAGATATTCATAGGTGTTCATCAAAATTCCTCCAGTGATAATAAATAGACTTATGATTATCATATCATATTTAGACTGTTATGCAACATAATTACAATAAATTGAAACAAAAACAAATAGTTTTTTTAAAAAAATCATTTATAATATAGACAGAATCAATAAGGAAATTCCAAAGAATGTGAAGGCTATTTATAAGAATGAAAAACTGATGATCCATCAGTTATGTTATAAAAAAAGGAGAACAGTTATGATTAAAATTACGTTTATGGGTGCTGGAAGCACCGTATTTGCCAGAAATGTATTGGGAGATTGCATGTGCACTCCTGCACTTTGTGAAAGTGAAATTGCGCTTTATGATATTGACGCAAAGCGCTTGGAAGAATCTGAAATCATTTTAAAAGCGATTAACCACAATGTAAATCAAGACAGAGCAGTGATAAAAACTTACTTAGGCGTTGAAAATCGCAAAGACGCTTTGAGAGATGCAAACTTTGTTGTAAATGCAATTCAGGTAGGTGGATATGAGCCCTGTACAGTAACCGATTTTGAGATTCCAAAAAAATACGGTCTACGTCAAACAATTGCAGATACTTTGGGCATTGGCGGTATTATGAGAGCGTTGAGAACCATTCCAGTGATGAAAGCATTTGCCGATGATATGGAAGAAGTTTGTCCAGATGCTTGGTTTTTAAATTACACCAATCCAATGGCAATCTTAACTGGATATATGCAGCGCTATACCAAAGTCAAAACAGTTGGTCTATGCCACAGTGTACAGGTTTGTTCTGAAGGCTTGTTAAAAGCATTGGATATGGAAGATAAGTTAGAAGGCAGAAAAGAATTGATTGCTGGTATCAATCATATGGGTTGGTTGGTAGAGATTCAGGATAAAGATGGAAATGATTTATATCCAGAAATCCGCAAACGTGCCGCTGAGAAAAATGCCAATGAAAAACATAATGATATGGTGCGCTTTGAATACATCAAACATCTTGGCTATTATTGTACAGAATCCAGTGAACACAATGCAGAATACAATCCATTGTTTATCAAATCAAAATATCCTGAATTAATTGAAAACTTTAATATCCCATTGGACGAATATCCAAGAAGATGCGTTAAACAAATTGCTGGTTGGGAAGAAGAAAAAGAAAATATCTTAAAAGATGGTAAAATTACACATGAACGCTCCAAAGAATATGCTTCTTACATTATGGAAGCAATGGTGACCAATGTTCCTTATAAAATTGGGGGGAATGTGTTGAATCAAGGTTTGATTGACAATCTGCCAGAAGATGCTTGTGTAGAGGTTCCTTGTTTGGTTGATGCAATGGGTGTTACTCCTTGTCATGTAGGTAAGTTGCCTCCACAATTGGCTGCTATGAATATGACAAATATCAACCCACAGCTTTTGACAATTGAGGCTGCTATCAATAAAAAGAGAGAAACCATCTATCAAGCTGCTATGTTAGAACCCCATACTGCTGCAGAATTGTCTATTGATGATATCGTGGCAATGTGCGATGAATTAATTGAGGCACATGGAGATTATATGGCAGATTACCAGACAAAATAAAAGACGAAAAAGCGATATATCATCTATTTGTGATGGTATCATCGCATTTAGAAAACTGTTGTAATCAATTGATTACAACAGTTTTCTTTTTGTGGAAAATCCATTATTTTAAGGGAATATTTTGTGAAATATCGTATAAATATCTTAGAAAATTCTTGATTTTTGTTGATAAAAAAAGATAATTATAGTATAATTTTAATACAGTTGTGTTTAACACCTTGACGAATATCAATTAGAAAAATGAAAGCGAAATTAGGAGGAAACCATTATGAATCAGTGTTATGGATGTAATACTTGTAAAAGTGCGGATAAACCGTTAGAAGAATATATCCGTTCTTTGCCAATGCAAACTTCTCATCACCGTGTAGAAGGACAATCTGTCAAGTGTGGATTTGGATTACAAGGGGTTTGCTGCCGCTTGTGCTCTAATGGTCCCTGTCGGATTACTCCAGAAGCACCTCGCGGAATCTGTGGTGCAACTGGTGATGTGATAGTGGCACGTAACTTTTTGCGTGCAGTAGCTTCTGGTTCTGGCTGTTATATTCACGTAGTGGAGAATACAGCGTTAAATTTGAAAAACACCGCTTTGGCAAAGGGTGTGATTAAGGGAGAAAAGGCACTCAATAGACTTTGCGACCTATTTGGTATCCAAAAGGGCGATAAATATGACAATGCGCTTGCAGTGGCACAGATGGTATTGGATGATATTTATAAGCCTGAATATGAAAAAATGGATTTGGTAAAGCATATGGCTTATGCACCTCGTTTGAAAACATGGGAAGCATTAAATATTCTGCCAGGTGGTGCAAATGCTGAGATTGTAAAGGGAGTTGTAAAGTGCTCTACAAACCTCAATTCCGATCCAGTTGATATGTTGTTGACCTGTTTGAAATTAGGTATTTCTACTGGTATTTATGGATTGACTTTGACCAATTTATTAAACGATGTTATGTTGGGTGAGCCAGAAATTCGACCAGCTCCAGTGGGACTGAATGTCATTGACCCAGATTATATCAACATTATGATTACAGGACATCAACATTCTACATTTTCTTATTTACAGGATAGAATTGTTGAAGAAGATGTGGTGGAAAAAGCAAAAGCAGCAGGTGCAAAGGGCTTTAAACTGGTTGGCTGTACCTGTGTAGGTCAGGATTTACAGTTAAGAGGCGTTCATTATACAGAAGTGTTTAGTGGTCATGCTGGCAACAACTATACTTCAGAAGCTGTCTTGGCAACTGGTGCAATTGATGCAGTACTTTCTGAATTCAATTGTACATTACCAGGAATTGAGCCAATTTGTGATGAATTGAAGATCAAACAAATTTGTTTGGACGATGTAGCGAAAAAAGCAAATGCGGAATATCGCCCATTCCGTTTTGAAAACCGCAAAGAAGATACAGATATCATAATCGATGAGATTATCGCAGCATATCAGGCACGTCGTGGTAGTGTTCCAATGAATCTCATGTCAGATCATGGAAATCAAAATACAATCACAGGTGTATCCGAAGTATCTTTAAAAGAATTTTTGGGTGGCAATTGGAAACCGCTGATAGACTTGATTGTTTCTGGCGATATCAAAGGGGTTGCCGGTGTTGTAGGCTGTTCTAATTTGACATTTGGCGGTCATGATGTGTTGACAGTAGAACTTACAAAAGAATTGATTAAAAAAGATATTTTGGTATTGTCTGCTGGTTGTTCTTCTGGCGGTTTGGAAAACTGTGGTTTGATGACTCCAGAAGCAGCAGAACTTGCAGGTCCAAAATTAAAGGAAATCTGTAAAAAATTAGGAATTCCTCCTGTGTTGAATTTTGGTCCTTGTTTGGCAATTGGTCGACTGGAGATTGTGGCAACCGAATTGGCGGAAGCAATTGGTGTAGATTTGCCACAGCTTCCATTGGTGCTTTCTGCTCCTCAATGGTTGGAAGAGCAGGCGTTGGCAGATGGTGCATTTGGTTTGGCATTGGGTCTGCCTTTGCATTTGGGTGAGCCTCCTTTTGTAACTGGAAGCGCATTGGTTACAAAAGTATTGACTGAAGATATGAAAGAACTGACTGGAGGTCAGGTGATTATTGATCCAGATGGCGCTTCTGCTGCCAATACATTAGAAAAAATCATTCTTGAAAAACGCGCTGGTTTAAAGATATAGAAGGGCGGTTTTATCATGAAACGAATTTTGATTGATGCTGAAAAATGCGATGGCTGTAAAAACTGTTCTATAGCTTGTATGAATGCACATCGCAAAGATGGTCAGGATAATATTTACACGCTGGATTTGAATGATATTGCCAATGAAAGCCGAAATTTTATCTGCTTGGACGGAGAAGGTCATTATAAACCAATTTTTTGCCGTCACTGCGATGTACCAATGTGTGCTGGCAGTTGTATGAGTGGTGCTTTACAAAAGGATTCTGTAACCGGTCTAGTTACCTATGATAGTGACCGTTGCGGTTCTTGTTATATGTGTGTTATGAACTGCCCTTATGGAGTGCCAAAACCGGATAGACAGACACGTACAAAGGTGATTAAATGCGACTTTTGCGCAGATAAAGGCGGAGAGCCTAGTTGTGTAAAGGCTTGTCCGAAAAAAGCCATCTGGGTTGGGGAGGTATAAGGATGAAACATATGATTATTGGCGCTTCAGCAGCGGGATTGACAGCCGCAAAAACCATCCGCCAATGGGAACCAGATGATCAGATTACCGTGATTTCAATTGATACAAAGGTGCATTCTCGCTGTATGCTACATCATTTTTTGGGTCATCACCGCACTGCTGAGGAAATTAATTTTGTTTCCAAAGATTTTTTCTCTAAACATAATATCCATTGGGTAAAGGGAGAACGTGTGACCAGTGTGGATACAGAAAAACACTTGGTTTATTTGGAATGTGGTGCAGAACTTCCCTATGATCGACTCTTGATTGCTTCTGGTGCACAATTTGTCATTCCCCCTCTTCCAAACTTTCGGGAGGCAAAGAATGTATATGGTCTGCGCGATTTATCCGATGCAGAAAAGATTGATGCAGTAGCAGAGACAGGAAAGCGCTGTGTGATTGTTGGTTCTGGGTTGGTTGGCTTAGATGCGGCACATGCTTTATCTAAGCGGGGTGTTCACTGTTCTATTGTAGAGATGGCGGATCGCATTTCTCCATTACAATTAAATGCTACAGCGGCAAAACCCTATCAAATATTATTTGAAAAAGCAGGTTGTACTTTTTATCTTGCTGAAAAGGCAGCGGATTCCAAAATGGATGAGCAGGGAAATATTACCTCTATTTCTTTGGCAAGTGGCACTGAATTGCCCTGTGATTTTGTGGTAGTTGCCGCAGGTGTGCGCCCAAATATTGATTTCTTACAGGGCAGTGGTATTGAAACACAACGTGCAGTGACAGTGGACGAATGTCTACATACCACCGCTTCAGATGTCTGGGCGGCAGGCGATGTGGCAGGTATCACTGGAATTTGGCCCAATGCTATGCAGCAAGGGGAAGTGGCTGCAAAAAATATGTGTGGCACCAAAGTAGAGTATGAAGACCGTTATGGTATGAAAAACACCATGAATTTTTATGGTTTGACAACCCTTTCTCTGGGCATTAATACACCAGAAGAGGGCGATCAGGTATTGGAACGTGAGAGTAAGGATTCTTATAAACGGTTTATCATAAGAGATGGCGTTGTGACCCATGTAATTTTACAAGGAGACATTTCCAATTCAGGTTTTTGGCAGGAACTGGTAAAACATAAAATACCAGTGGGACATTTAAAGAAATCTGTCTTTGATTTATCCTATGCAGACTTTTATCAATATGATCCAGATCATGGATTATTTGAATGGAAATCCGTATAATATCCAAATGAAAAAAAGGGCGATTGCAACGAACTGCAATCGCTCTTTTCTACTCTTCAAATGTCAACAAAGTGCTCTTTCCGTCTTCACCAGCCTCTACATTTGGAAAAATATCTCGAATATCATCAATAAACTTTTCTGGATTGGTCAATGATGGACTGTAATGGGTGAGCCACATCTTAGTCACTTCTGCTTGTTTTGCCAGGTGAGCGGCTTCATGAAAGGTCATATGTTTGTATTTGTTTGCCTTTTCTTGTTGGTCTAGTTCTCCATACATACCTTCACAAATCAATAAATCGGATGACTTTGCCGCCTCTATAATAGCTGGTACGGGTCTGGTATCGGTACAATAGGTAAGTTTGATTCCCTTTCTGGATTCTCCCAAAACAGCATCTGGAGTGATGTTATTACCATCTATTTCGATGGTTTCTCCTCTTTGTAGACGTCCCCAATATTGTTTTGGGAGATTGAGTTTTAAGGCTTTTTCTATTTGGAATTTGCCAGCACGGGGAATTTCGATGGTATATCCATAACACGCAATGTTGTGATTAACACGAAAGGCAGAAAGGTGATAGCCAAATCGCGCAATGGTTTGTTGTGGTTGTGTTAATTCAAGATATTCAATACAAAAGGGAAGTTCTGGCGCAATGGTTCTCAGTGCGGTTACAGTTTCTATGAGACCGATGGGTCCAATCAATAAAACAGGTTCGGTACGTCCTGAATTGCCCATACTTAACAGTAGACCGGGCAAACCACTGATATGGTCGGCGTGGTAGTGGGTAAAGCAGATGGTATCAATGGATTTAAAACTCCAGCCCTTTTCTTTGATTGCGATTTGGGTTCCTTCTCCACAGTCAATCAACAAATTGCTTCCTTGAAAGCGTGTCATAAGAGAGGTCAGCCATCGATTTGGTAGGGGAAGCATTCCCCCGGTTCCCAATAAACAAATGTCTAACATATTGGTTTTGTGCTCCTTTCTATCTTTAATATACAAGGTATCAAAATAATTTGGTAAAGAAAAAACCTACAAGCTCATATTGAACTTGTAGGTTTTGAATGGCTGGGCTAGCTGGATTCGAACCAGCGGGATGCTAGAGTCAAAGTCTAGTGCCTTACCGCTTGGCTATAGCCCAATAAATAAGGTGGATAGGGGGATTCGAACCCTCGACCTCCAGAGCCACAATCTGGCGCGCTAACCAACTGCGCTATATCCACCATAGTTGAAAATGGCACGCCCAACAGGATTCGAACCTGTGGCCTACTGCTTAGAAGGCAGTTGCTCTATCCAACTGAGCTATGGGCGCAAATGCTGCTTTAAAGACAAAAAATTGGAGCGGGTGATGGGAATCGAACCCACGCGACCAGCTTGGAAGGCTGGAATTCTACCATTGAACTACACCCGCATCTTTCATCTTTGCCACACCTCTTAGCGACGAGTTATATTATAGCAAGCAATTGAAATTTTGTCAACACTTTTTTGAAAAAAATTTGTCTTTTTTTTGGAAATCGGAAAAAATATCTTTTTTATCAGAATTTTTGAATTTTTGTTGAAAAAATTATAAAAATATAATATAATTTTTAAATAATATTTATGCGATTAGAAAAGTATCTTTCAGAAAGGAACGATATTATGAAAATCAAAAAAGCAGTGATTCCTGCGGCAGGGTTTGGGACAAGGGTATTGCCAATTACAAAAGCGATGCCAAAAGAGATGTTGCCCATTGTAGATAAACCGTCTATTCAATATATTGTAGAAGAAGCAGTGAACAGTGGTATTACAGATATCTGTATTATTTTAAGTCGTGGAAAATCGATCATAGAGGACCATTTTGACCGCGCACCAGAATTGGAAGAAAAGTTATTGTCATCTAAAAAAATAAAGGATTATGACCAGATTGTGGATATTGCAAAACTCGCCAATATTACTTATATCCGTCAATCAGAAGTGAAGGGCTTGGGTCATGCAATTTTTTGTGCCAAAGCCTTTATTGGAAAAGAACCCTTTGCCGTACTGTATGGGGACGATGTAATTATGGGTGAAGTTCCCTGTTGTAAGCAGCTTTTAGACCAATATGAAATCTATCAACTGGGCTGTGTTTGTATGAAAGAAGTTCCATTTGAATTGGTGACAATGTATTCTTCCTTAAAGGTGGAAAACCTGCATGATAATGTATTTAAAATAACGGATATGATAGAAAAACCCAGTACAAAAGAACTTGCCTTTTCCAACTATTCTATTTTGGGAAGGTGTGTGTTACCTCCTGATATATTTGAAATTTTAGAGAATATCCCAAAAGGTGCAGGAGGAGAATACCAACTGACCGATGCGATGAAGATATTGGCGCAACAACAGGGAATGATTGGTGTTGACTTTGTGGGAAAACGCTATGATATGGGCAGCAAACTGGGAATTTTACAGGCGACGATAGAAACTGGATTACATCACCCTGAGATTGGAGAAGACTTTAGAAATTATTTGATACAATTATCCAATCATTTATAAGATCAAAACATTTCAGATTTATTGGGAAAAGATAGTCTGAAATGTTTTTATTTTTGGTATTTATAAAAATTTACAGGAAATATTTTGACATTATTATCCATTCTTGGTATAATAAAATTCGATAAAAGTCGATTTTTGTCGATAGGAGTAAGAGGTGATTGTCATGAATGAAAAGTTTGCTAAGTTTATTATCTGTATCTTAACGTTTTTGGTGATGGCATTATCTGCACTGGTATTTAGTACTCATTCACCAAATCGGACGGTTACACAAATTTATTATAGATATAGTGAGAGTGATATGGCTCACTATCAAGCGTTGGATACCAATGAAAATAAAAGTTCCAGTAAAACGAGCAATACAAAAACCACTTCCACAAAAACAACCTCTACAAAAATAACCGATTCTGATACAAAAACCACCAAAGAAACTATAAAGGATACCACCAAGGATACTGAAAAAATAACCTCCACCAAGACAATTGAAAAATATTATTATTACGGTAAAAATTCAGATGATAAAGACGATGATTCTGCCATACCGTTACCGCCGAGTGAAAGTATTATTTATGGTGATTTTGAAGATAATACAACACCGAATAGTTCAGAAGAAACAAGCAATCCAGATTCAAGTCTACCTGATTCCAGTGAAGAAAGCAGTGAACTTGAAGAATCCTCAAATCCGTCTGAAAGTGAGCCTTCTGTAGAAGAGGACTTTTCTGAGATAGAACGCTATGCAGAGAAACTTTCAACAGAATATCATATTGATTTGGAAATCGCTACAGAACACAATTTGCATGGACTGGAAGATGGTTATTTTACCAAGACAGACGAAGCAGAAAGTTTTTTAAGTACAATTGAGGA
>ERZ778516.1903-NODE-1903-length-14887-cov-5.172532_pt1 | contig 14887 bp, 12 predicted proteins | sample MGYA00510342_ERZ778516 | MGnify/ENA primary metagenome ERZ778516 (study PRJEB29527, sample SAMN07138961) | mouse gut metagenome | material: feces | host: mouse | place: China:Nanjing | collected 2016-01-25 ...
AGCGATTTCCAATGGCTGGATACGTAACAGTTCAATGGGTTATCTGAACTGTTACCATTCCCTTACTTGATTGGAAAAAAAGAGCTGTATACTACATCCGAATCCCAACAATCCCCTCCGCTTTGCGCATCGCATACCGATATATACCATAAAGCAATCCCAACACCACAATTATTATACCTGCCAGCACCACAAGTCCCGGAATTTCATTGGGCATCAGGCGGCCATCATTAAAATACTGCATACACAGCGAAAACAAAAAGCCAAGTCCGCAGCCAATTGATGCTGGTATCCGAAATATTTTTGCAAGCTGTTTTTTCAGCGCCATTCTGCGGTAATCGCTGTCTGCACCGAGTTTTTCTAGGCTTTCAAACAGTGCTTTATTGTCTGTCGCTACAGAAATACTTCTTACATATGTCATTATAGCAACCGCCGCAAGCGAAATAATAAAGATATAAATACTCAGCATAACATAAACACTAATAAGCTGCATTCTATCCTGCACCAATATCACCATAAACTGCGGCGCATATTTCCAGTCACTTATCAGCCGATACATATTTCCTGTCATATCCAGTTGACTATCGTACATATATTCTTCTCCTGCGTCATCTGCCAACTTCTGCGCCCAAATATCCCAAAGCTTTAAATGGCTGACCGCACTGCTGCAATGTGCAATATATTGTTTAAGCAAATCTATCGCAAAATCATAGGAAGCTGCAATATCCGACACATTAAAAAATACCATTTGCTCTAAATATCCCGCGCTTAGTCCTTGTGTTATTTCCTGATAATCCTTATCGTTTACAATATATACAAACGGCGAACTCATTTCGGTCAGCGGTTGATACTCCACAGTTCCTGCAAATTTCAGTGGAAATGCCGCTCCTGTATCGGGATTTTGTGCTTCCTGCAGTCCGTCAGCAAACTCCCAAAAGCTGTAAAAATCTGTTTCTGTAACGGTTATATATGTTCCCTCTGAAACCTGAATCCGTTGACCAGACAGCGCTTCAAAATCTGTTTCTTGGATAAAAAGCGCCGCTTGTTTCCCTTCTTCGTATACATCAATATAACGTGAGGTTTCTTCATTATAATCCCGCTTATTAAAAGAAATCACCAAATTTGCCGCCTGATTTTCCGTATAATCCAATATATCCAACTGATAGCGGGATGCCGTTTCCCAAATAACCGTTTTATCAATTTGCTGCTCCGTCAGCGGATAATGCATCGAAAATGCTTTACTGTTTTCTTCTTCCAAAATGCTGCTTCCCATACTATACTGCATTCCATAAAAAACAGAAAAACAGCAGGCAAAAAGCAGCAGAACAATCACACACATATTCCACGTTGTAGATTTTGCCATAAAGCGCATTAGACTAATCGAAACCAGATTGTTATAATATTTTTTCTTATTTTTCTTTAAACGGCTCTGTGCCACAATGGACAGCAGCATAAAGTAAATCCCTACAATAGACAACAAATACACCAGCGAAAAGGCAGGCGGAAGTCCGATATGAAGCACTCTTGCGGCAAACTGTGATCCGCCGCCGCCAACCAGAATCCCCGCAACAGCCAAAACCACGCCCACCAGAAATGTCCACGACGGAATTTCTTTTACCGTTTCCGTTTTCTGCTGTGTGCGCAAAATCTCCATAATATCCGCCCGTTTGACAAACCGCATTCCAGCAATCCCAAGCATACAAGCCAGCGCCGCCGCAAACACGACACCAGGAACAAATCCAAAAAGCCCAAATCGGTATACCATTTGATCATTGGAAATAATAAACAATTCAAAAAACTTCCATATTCCAAATGATACTGGTATTGCACAGATTAATCCAAGCATCGATGCTGCCACTGTCAATAGAAGCAGTTCACGAAATAAAAGTCTGCGCAAAACGCCTTTTTCCATTCCCAGTGCCATAAAAACGCCATATTCCCGTGACTTATATCGAAAAAACAGGCTGGAAGCATAAACCGTAAATACAAAACAACCAATTACAGTTACACTTAGAAGCAGCGATGCCATTTTGCGTGTATCGCCGCCCTCTGGGAGAAATTCCTGCACTGTCGGGCCATAGTACATCAGTGAAAAAGATGACAGCAGAAGTACAGACAAGAAAATACAGAATCCTAACAGCAGATACTGCCCTTGATTGTTTTTGCGCAATTGATAATATATTTTATTCAATGTCATCATTGCCACCTCCCAAACTGCGCAGAATATCCAGCAGCGTATCCATAAATGCGCGGCGGCTTCCAGCCCGTGTCACTTCTTGATAGATGCTGCCGTCTTTTAGCACAATCACTCTGTCGCAGAACGATGCGGCATAACTATCATGCGTCACCATAAAAATTGTCGCCTCCATCTGCCTTTTTGCCTGTAAAAAAGCATCAATTACTGCCTTGCAGGACTTACTATCTAAATTTCCAGTCGGTTCATCGGCAAGAAGAATATATGGATGATTCATTAAAGAGCGTGCAACTGCCGTTCGCTGCCGTTCACCACCGGATATCTCTGCTGGATACTTATCCATAATTTTATCAATTCCAAAAAGCTGGCAGAATTTTTCCGATTTTGCCTCCATCTGCGTAATTGGCTTTTTTGCTATAATCTGCGGAAGACAAATATTTTCCTTGACTGTCAGCCCATCTAACAACATAAAATCTTGAAAAACAAATCCAAGTTTCTCATTGCGCATCTTCGCAAGCTGCTTTTCATTGAAACCAGAAATATCCTGTCCTCCTAAATAAATAGAACCGCCATCATGCGGAATAAAACAGGAAATACAATTGAGTAACGTTGTCTTCCCACTTCCAGAAGCCCCCATAACCGCTACAAATTCTCCTTTTTGAATATGGAGCGACACGTTCTTTAAAACAGGATACGTGTGTCCGCCTGTTGTGTAACTTTTGTTTAAATTTTTAACTTTTAGCATCCTTTCTGCCTCCTAATACTATGTTTTACACAGCCGTTATGGATTTAGAGAAACATTTTACAAAACCGCAAATGTTCTCGACGTGCAGTATAACAGTTTGTTTGTTCAACCAGAAACGGCATCTTAGAAATTGAAAACGCTTAACGCTTATTCGTATAACTATAGTATAAAGAGTTAAAAGCAGAAATTTTAGCGTCGATCTTGTTAAATTTTACATAGATTTTGTAAAGTTTGTATGTTACTATTTCTATAGACTATACCGCACAACAGTCGAGCAGGGAAGTTTACTTCCCCTACTCAATTGCCGCTGATGCGGGGCAGTCGCAATAAGCTTTGAGTATACAAGATATAGTATAAATATCAATACAATGTCAGACTATCTTATATCCTTTTTGCCTTAATGCGACAACCTTATATTTCCTCTGCATCGGCGTGTGCATAAAAATCCCATGAAAGGATTGATAAAATCAATGAATATCGCAATTTGTGATGATGAAAAAAAACTGCGCTGTGACTTACGGAATTTAATTGAAATTCATCTGGATCTGAAAGGACTTGCATATCAGATTGAAGAATACGAATCCGGCGCTGCGCTTTTGGAACATGATAAGACAAAGCCTGTCGATATACTTTTTCTAGATATTGAGATGCCTGCGCTTGGCGGCATGGAAACAGCCAAAGCTTTGCGCGCTGCCGGTAAAACTATGCTGATTATTTTTGTAACCGCGTACCCTGACTATGTTTTTCAAGGATACGAAGTACAAGCTTTCCACTATATTCTAAAGCCGTATCAGGAAACAAAAATCAAAGAAGTGCTTGACAATGCGTTAAAACAGCTTAATATAAATCAGGAACAATACTATATCGTTGCGCAAAAATCTGGTACACTTCGGCTTGCGCTCAGCCAGATTTGCTATTTTAAAAGTGACCGCAGAATGGTTTATGCCGTGAACCGCAATGGTCAAATAATAGAATTTTATGGGAAATTAGATGACGTGGAACACGCTGTGCCTGCCTGTTTTCAGAGAACACACAACCGTTATCTTGTAAACCTAAACGATATTTCAAAGTTAGAAAGTGCGCGCTGTATCTGCAACGGTGCTGACATTCCAGTAAGCCGCGCCTATAAACAGCAGCTTGCGGTTGCATTCGCACAGATTAATCTTATATAACCGACGTTATTGAAAGGAACTTTTATGGATTCTGTTTTTATTTTTTTATGTCATACTGCTGGCACTGCCCTTTCTCTTGTTATTGGATTCCTGTTTATGAAAGTGCTTGACTGCTGCCTTGTACGCCGCCACGGGAAACTGGTATCTCTAATAGGAATTTTGGGCTATGGCATGGTGTCTACCACTGTGATTTTCCCGCAGGATATGTTGAATATCTGTTTTATTGTTATCCTATTTTTGTTGTTAAACAGTATTTTATACAAAGGAAAATGGGTGATAAAACTGTCTTTAATTGTTATTTTATTTCCTATTTTTACTGCCCTTAATTTTCTGTCCTTTGATGTTACAGGGAAAATATTTTTTCAATTTTATACCATGCAGGATAAGTTAGAAAACGCCTTTTTCTCCAATTCACAATATCTAATTTTAATTCCGTTTTGGCTTTTTTTCTACCGCTATTTCCGCAGACCGCTTGAAAAAATACGGGATATTTTTACCAATCAGGCATGGGGAATTACTTGTGTTGTCTGCACAGCTTCCTTTATTGCGCTGTTTAGCTGCGTCTATTTATCGCCGTTTCAGGACTCTTACTTTGTATGGCCTTGCATGATGGCGTGCATTATCGCAAATATCGGCAGTATACATCTTGCCTCCTATTTAGCAGACGGACTTTATGCCAATCTGGAACGGAAAAACCTTCAGCTTCAGCAAACTTATTATACAGAATTAGAGAAAAATCAGCGCCAAATCCGTAAACTGTACCACGATATCAATAACCATTTATCCGTTGTCGGACATCTGCTTAAAGAGGAAAATTTTGCCGAGGCACAGGTATATTTTCAAGAAATTTCCAGTTATATACAGGTTTCTAACCGCAAATTTTGTGAAAATAGCGTGGTCAATGCTGTACTAAATGCCAAATATCAGCTTATAACAGAAGCAGAAATTGACGGCTTTTTCCATATTAGCATAGATGGTATGATGTTTATTGATGATGTCAGTCTCTGCACCATTTTTGCCAATACACTAGACAACGCCGTGGAAGCCTGCCGCAAAATCAGTGCGCCCAGTCAGCGGAAAATCGAGTTAAAATGCCGCTATACCGACAACGGATACTTTAATTTTTCACTGATTAATTCCAAAAATAATGATATTATTTTGAAAAAAGGGCAGTATTTATCCGACAAACAAGATAAACAACTGCATGGTATTGGCATCTCATCTGTTAAAACAATTGTTGAAAAATACCAAGGTACATTGGATATTTCTTATGATACGGAAACCTTCCGCGTAACCATATTAATTGAGGGATAATATTTCTCCTTGATGCACAAACCTTACATGTAGTCATATTAATGGGCATATAAATCTTTATCCCTTGCGTAGATGGGGCTGTTGCAATAAGCTTTGATTATACAAGATATAGTATGAATCGCAACATAGTGTTAGACTATCTTGTATACATTTGACTTAATGCGACAGCCCCTTCGGATTTCCTCTATTTCTTTTCTGTACAGCACGTATTCTCTACTTATGTAGTATGGGCTGTGCAGGAATCGGAAATCTTAACATTTATCAGTATACAAATCTTTTGCTGTATACTCCCGCTGCAGTGTTATCAAATACCGTTTCTGATATTTTAGCTTAACATATTTTAGAATTTTATGGTAATAAACCGGATTTCCAGCGCCGCCTATAATGCCGACTACAGGGATACCCTGCACAAATTTTAGAAGCAGCATATCCACAGCGAATGCGCTGGCGGTTCGGTCTATTTGTTCCTTGATCTGCTGCTTTGAGGAGCCCATTAAAAGCGCATCCACTTCCTGATTGCACTGCTGCCACGCATCGCCTTTTGCAAGTGCGGTTTCCATCATCTTTAGAATGAAATAGCGTTCTTCGGGCGTGTTGTAATCAATACCGTAATGCAAGGCTGTTTCATAAATTCCTCGCAGCAGCATTCCTACAAATACTACGATATCGGGCAGTCCAATACCAAACAGCCCTAAGCCAATCCCTTCCGCAGTTGTAATCGCCATATCCCGCATTCCAGACTTCTGCACAGTTCCTTTGATCCTGCGCAGCTCTTTCCGGTTTCCTTTTACTTTCGCCGCATAATCCTGGATTTCATAATCCTCGCCGATTGCTTCTTTATTGTAGCTTTTCTCAATTACGCCAGTACCCTTTTCAAAGATAATCGAAAAAGCTTTACAGAATACTTGTTCCAATGTCTGCAATGTTTTGGGCGGGATTTTTTTCTCAAGTTCCTCCCGCCAATGCGGTGTTTCCTTCTTTTGCGCTGCCTGCGCCAGCTTCTGCTCCTGTTTTTGAACTGCTAAAAGTTCTTTATGAATTGCTGTTTTCATGCGTTTCGTTTTATCCGCCATTTCCAATACTTCCCCCTTATTCTCCATTTTTAATGCAAATTATTACAGTTTGAGGAAGGTCGAACTGTAATACTGTACTAGACTGATCTGTAAATCCCCTGTTCTGATTCCCATTTATAAATTAATTTCCTTTGTTCTGCAATACTATTATCATATTCATAAGTAAAAATATCACGACTTCCTTGCTCCATTTCAAAGCGTACAGAAAAATCATTCGTCAGTGCCGGAATCCCTTCCTTGCACAATAGTTCGATTTTACCATTTTCGCGGACTGTATACAATACAAAAAAATTCATAGAAGACGACAGCGGCACGCCAATTGTAAAATCTGGACAGTGATCGCCGTTATAATCTGCTTTCTGTATCGCAAAAGAACCGCTAAAATTGCAACGGTCACCGAATACATCGCGCTCGGCTGCCGCAGCGTTCGGCTGGTTTAAATAATGTCTGTCAAGTTCGATTCCTTCTTGATTCTTGGTAACAAGATAATACTGCCCTTGAAAATTCTCCTCAAAGGTCTGTGCACTGGGCAGCACATCCTCGCCAACCGCATATTCTCCTTCCTGCAGCCACAATTCCAGTACAGCAGCTTCACCGTTTGCCAGCAAAATATCCTTGGTAGATAAGCGATATTCTTTTAACTGCCATGTTTCCCTTGTATCAGGCAGGCGATCCATAAACTCATCATCCGCTGGCATAATCTCCTCTATAACATAACGCTGATTTTCATAACCCAATAAGAGAATCAGTCCATACTCCGACCATTTATCAAACAAATGTACCTTGCACGCCAGCTTTGTTTCCTCTCCATCCTTTACCAGAAAATAATCCCACACTGCCGATGTTTCGCTGACATCTTTATAATAATCCTGATACCGCTCTGTTTCCCATAGTTCATTTGGAATCGGAACATTTATCTTAAAGTCCGCAGCTTCTATCGAAACCGTTATCAGCTGTTCCCGTTCCTCTTGATAATGCACTGTAAGTTTCTGAGAACAGCCCTCATTGCCTTCAACAAACGGTAATTCCGCACGCTGATAGGCATTTCCCTTTTTTTCAAAAATAGCCAGATCGCTAAATCCTCGCATATCCGTGCTGAAACCATATTGCTGTGAAAAAATAATCTCCTGTTCTCCATCTCCATTGATGTCCGCAGATTCTACCCATGGCGTACCTGTATCATAGACCTCTTTATCCAGCTCCAGCACATTTCCATTGCCAAATACAACTTGATACTGACAGTATTCCGATTCTTCCTGATAGATGCGCAGCACCCTGTCTGCCACACCATCACCATCATAATCTTGATTGACAAAAGCGTTGTATCCTGTCCAGCCCGTACATTCGTCCAAGAAACCACGGTAGCCCATATATGCAAACGGACTCATCTGTGCTTCTGCTTCTGCCTGCATCTCCGACTTACCTCCAATACGGAAGCCGCGCGTATTTTCCGCCGGATACAGATTTAACTGCACATGGGAAACCGGTTGATCGTCCTCAATCATTTTCAGTAATGACACCTCTGTCATAATTCCCACTTGTTCGATTCCTTCCAGCGAATAGTGAAAATCAGGAGAATCCGACGCCGCAATATAGAAATATCCCTCTCGATAAAAAATATTGCTGTTCTCCTGCCCTAAAGCAGTTGGATCTGCAATATATTCCGAAAGCCTTTTCCCAAAAATCTGCTCTGCTGTTTCCTCCACTTCCTGAAACGATACCTTATGATAAGGAACTTCAAAATCATACCGTTCTGAAAATATATTCTCCGACTCCTTATCAAAATCGCTGGTATATGTATCAAACAAATATTCTTCCCAAAACGCAGCATCCATTGCCTCTGCTCCGGAAAAATCTGGTATATGTGGGCAGACTTCCATTAAATAAGGAAGGTTTTCTTTATCCCAGATCCATTCTGTAATTGCCGGACTTTGTACGTTTTGGGGTTTTGGAACTGTCATAAATGCCGCCGCACTAAACAGTGCCAGTGCTATTACCAAACCCACAATAAGCCAATTTTTCTTCCTTTTATGCAAAATATTACTAATACGCTTCTCTGTATAAGACTTTCCAAATGCCAACCCTGTGTCAAAGCTGTTCTGCTGCTGTGCAAACACAAGTAAAGCAGAGGCATACGCTTTCGCAATCGCATTATTTTGTGATTTCTTGACTGCTTTTGTATCTGTATTGTTTAATGTTGTCTGCTGTAACTGCGCAGTAAAGTGCGCGACTACCGTTTCATCACAAAACATTTCCATATCTTCCTGCATCTTAGCGACTGCCAGCCAAACTAACGGATTCCACCAATGCAGGCAGGCACACACAATTCCCACAATCCGAATCATGGGGTCGCCATGCCGAATATGCATCTGTTCATGCACTAAAATATATTGATATTCCTCTTTGGTAAGCTGCTTTGGCAACTCCAAATCGGACTGCGAACTGCCTTGATACACCCAGTACGGCAAATAGATTTTCGGCGCAATAATCCCCATTACAAACGGTGATGCAATCGCTGTGCTTAACCAAATATTATGATGCGCCCGCACCGCTGTCAATACTTTTCGCTTCATACGCAAGTATTGTATCGCATAAAACGCCAAAAGGCAAGCAGCTACGAAAATATATAATACTGCAAGCGGCAAAATACCCTTTGTTTTTACCCATACGATTGCCGATTTAAAACGCTCCTTCCAATTCTCATGTGAATTTTGATTGTTTACTGTATTTTCTACAATCTCTTTATCCGCCTGAACTTGGCTATGTTTTTCCACGGGAATATTATCTTGCTGTAACTGCCCAATAGCCTTATCTTCTGAAAAATCCCCCATTTGTTCCTTCTTGATATCCACTGACTCTTGCGACGAAAAATCCCGCAGCACAGATATACGCTCCTGCGCTGTACTTTGAGAATCCAACGATAATAAATTCGGAAGCAGGCTAAACGAGCTTTCCACCCAAAACGGGCACAGCAGCCGCACCCCTACCAGCGCCCAAAGAGCATAACTGTAGATTTTAGGATATTTTTTTAAGAAAAAGCGCACTGCCAAAACAACGCCGATTAAAATACTTGCCTGAAGCCCCATTGTCCAAAAACGAACTGCTATTGCAACAATCATAATTCTTCCTCCACGGATTCAATTAACTGGCGGATTCGTTCGATATCTGCCTTTGACAGTTTGCGGTCTTTAAAAAAAGCTGCCAAAAATGCTGGAATATTACCCTTGCTGGTGCGCTGCAGCAATTCCTCACTCTGACATTTATCCACTGCTTCCTTTGTTATTAAGGAAGTTACAACCGTATTTTCACTTTTTACAATGCCCTTGTCCGTTAATTTCTTAATCACAGTGTAAGTCGTTGATTTCTTCCATCCAAGCTGTTCATTGCAGCACTTCACTAATTCCGGACTGGCAATCGGCTCTCGTTCCCATAAAATGCTTAAAAATCGGTATTCACCCTCTGAAATTCTTTCCATAGCAATCCCCTCTCACTTTGTAATATGGAGCTGTCACAATAAGCTTTGATTATACAAGAATCCGTATAAATCACAACATGATATTAGACGATCTTATATACATTTAACTTAATGCGACAGTTCCCTCCTAATTATTTCATCTTTCCAGTCTATAATAATAGACCATATTCTACTTTTAGTCTATCATTATAGACTGAAAGTGTCAAGTTTTTTATTAGAAAGCTGCAATTAGTCTTTTAGAAGATTTATAAACAATTTGTATTTTGATGTTAACTAATACCTGAATCCGTGAACCAATAGGGTGAAAGTATACTAAAAATCCAGTAAATATAAGGATTTCCAGAAGCATACTCTTACAAATCTTTTCACCAAAAAGTGAAAGCATTTGTAAGGAATATACTGCAAAAAATATAGTATCTTCAAGTTTTTCAACACTTACTCATCCAATTGGTTCACGGATTCAGGTAATAGTATATATTTGAAATATAAAAATAAAAAAACAGCCCGCAGAATTTCAATTTCTGCATTGCTGCTTTTTTATGCACAATTTCTTTATTTGGACAAATCAAGATTCCGTACAGTATTGCGCACTTTCAGCACAAAGGAGGGGGATACGGACAACTCGTCAATGCCCATGCGCAGAAACCGTTCTGTCAGTCCTGTGTCTGCGCCGAGTTCGCCGCATATTCCTATCCATGCGCCATGCTGGTGCGCATTCTTTGCACTGATTTCAATTAGCCGCAAAACAGCCTCATGATGTGTATTGACAAATGGCTCAATATCGGGATTCTGTCTGTCACAGGCAATTGTATATTGGGTAAGATCATTTGTGCCCACACTGAAAAAGTCTACTAATGGTGCAAGCATATCACTGATAACGGCAGCGGCTGGCGTTTCTATCATAATTCCCAGCTCAATTTTTTCTGAGTATTCAATCCCCTCAGCCCTTAATTCCGCCTTAACCGTATCGCATATTGCTAGTATCTGCTCCACTTCCGAAACACTTGTTATCATAGGGAACATAATTCCCAGACTGCCATAAACGGAAGCCCTGTACAGTGCCCGAAGCTGTGTTTTAAAAATCTCCGGACGTGTTAAGCAAATCCGAATCGCACGATATCCCAATGCTGGATTTTCTTCTTTTTTCAGATTAAAATAATCACATTGCTTATCTGCGCCAATATCAAGCGTACGGATAATTACCTTCTTGCCTGCCATGCTCTCAAGCACTTTCTTATATGCAGTAAACTGCTGATCTTCTGTGGGAAAATCACTGTTTTCAAGATATAAAAATTCACTGCGGAAAAGTCCTATTCCTCCCGCATCATTGGCAAGCACCTTCTCAATATCACTCACGCTTCCAATATTGGCAAAAATATTGATTTTACGCCCGTCAAGCGTTATATTTTCCTTGCCTTTTAACTCCTGCAATAGACGCTTTTTTTCCTCATCAGCGCGCCGTTTTTCAAGATATGTTTCGCAGGTTTTCTCATCGGGATCTACCCAAATTTCTCCTGTAAAACCGTCGACAATTGCTTTGCATCCATCGTGAATATCACTTAAAAAATCATCTCCTGCACCGATAACTGCAGGAATATTCATATTCCTTGCAAGTATCGCCGTATGGGAATTTGATGAGCCATGTGCAGTTACAAACGCCAAAACGTTATCTTTATCCAATGAAATCGTTTCACTCGGCGCTAGGTCGCAAGCACAGATAATTACCTTTTCACTGGCATCTGCTTCTGTGGAAACTGCTCCCATAAGGTTATTGATAATGCGGTTAGAAATATCCCGCACATCTGCTGCGCGCGCCTGCATATAGGCATCTTCCATTGCAGAAAACATCTCCACAAAATTGTCCGCCGTCACAGCAACAGCATACTCTGCATTTACACTTTGACTCTCAATAATACTGTAAATCGACTCAATATAATCATCATCATCAAGCATCATCTGATGTATTTCAAAAATCGCGGCATTTGCTTCACCGACTTCCTTTAGAGCCTTGTCATAGATTTCCTGAAGCTGGGTTAACGATGCGGCTTTTGCCTGTTCAAAACGTGCTTTTTCACTGTCTGTTTCTTCTATATGTACGCGCTTTACTGTTGTTTCCGGCTTCTGAAACAGGGATATATTTCCGATAGCGATCGCACCGTATACACCCTTCCCCTGATACTTTTTCATAGGCGACCTCCTTGCTGCATTTTTGCAGGTTTATATTCTATAATAGATTACAGATTTGCCTAAAAAAATTCTTCCATTGCAGCAGCCGCCGTTTCTTCGTCAGCGCCCTCAAGCGTTATTACACTCTGAAATTCCTTTGCCTTTTTTGCAAGCAGTCCCGCTGGTTTTGCATGAATCCCTATTTCATCCTGAATTGTGTAATTAAAAGTTTTCATAAATCAATTCCTCCTTAATTCATTTTTAATATTTCTTTATCCGCTGTGATTTTGCCTTTTGCAGCAGGTACAATTTGCACATAATCATCTGTATTTGCGATTAGTAACGTCGTTGTCACTTTATATCCTTCTTTTTTAATCTCTTCGATATCAAAAGATATCAGCAAATCGCCTTCCTTTATCTTCTAACCATCCCAAACATGAGTTGTAAAATGCTTTCCACCAAGTTTTACCGTATCTATGCCAATATGCAGCAGCACTTCCGCACCATCTGCTGAAACAATAGTTACTGCGTGTTTTGTATCAATTACAGAATAAATCTTGTTGCGGAAACCGAAAAAACATCTGTAGACTTTGAAGCAAGTTCAGCAAAGAAAATATTTTGTGCACCTGTAACAGTATTTCCGTCAATTATCATAGAGCCGCCGAGTTCTGTCTGCCAGAAAGGCATATAGAAAACATGGTGCAGACCAAATGGAATCAATGCACGCTCCAAAATACCATAAATCCACGTTCCTGCATAGCCAGAATTTAAAACCAGAATGCCAAGCTTTGAAATTCCAAGCTGTACAAACGGTCATAGATAAAACATTACAATACCAACAATAAGATACACTACTGTACAAACAATAGGTACAAACCTTGTTCCGCCAAAGAACGAAAGCACCTGCGGAAGTTCAATTTTGTAAAACTTATTGTGCAGAGCTGCTACTCCCAGCCCCACTATAATACCCCAAAAAACGCCCATTTGCAAGGTTGTTATTCCGAGTGCAGATGTGGTTGAGTTCTCTGCCATTTCCTCCACACCACCTTTTGCCATAATAAGGACACTAATCGCCGTATTCATAACAAGATATGCAATCGCTCCAGAAAGGGCTGCTACCTCTTTTTCCTTTTTTGCCATACCAATAGCAACGCCCATGGCAAACAGCAATGCAAGATTATCAAAGACAGCGCTTCCCGTTCTGCTCATAATATCGAGAATTGTATAAAGCACACCGCCCTCAGAAATAATACCGCCAAGATTATACGTTTCAATTGTTGTTGGATTGGTGAAGGAACTGCCGATTCCAAGCAAAAGCCCCGCTACAGGCAGCAACGCAATCGGAAGCATAAAGGAACGTTCAACGCGCTGCAACACACCAAAAATTTTATCTTTCATGAAGATTCCCCCTTAAAATTTAATTTATATGACAGCCGCTTGGTACCAGAAACGGCGCATCAATCTTTTCAAAATGTGGATTCGCTAATTTTTCTCAAATGCATCGCAAGTGTAAGCAATTCATCTTCTGTCAGCATTTTGGCATAATTTTTCATAACGTAATCCTGTATATATTTCGCACATTTATAATGTTTCTTGTATTTTAGTTTAATTAACGACATCAGTTCTTCATCACAGCTTAACACATTGGGAAGCTCCTGCGAATGAAACAGCCGCTTTGCAAGAAATTTCATATGCATTAGAAAACGATCATACGCAATCGTTGACTTATCAATTTTTCCCGCATAAAATGTGTCTGCGATTTCCATACAGCCATTTATCATCTTTGTCATATTGGGAACCTGCCCCATATCCGTTCCCATCCGCGCATTAATAATATGCATTGCGATAAACCCTGCCTCGTCACTAATAAGTTCAACACCGAGTTTATCTTTTATTTCAGCAAGACAATAACGTCCAAGCGCAAGTTCATCCGGAAAGTAATCATGTATGGAATCAATCAGCGGATTCAGAAACTCCATACTCTGTTTTTTACGCTCAATTGCAAACGCAATATGGTCAGAAAACGCAACGATAAGCGAATTGTTTAGCGGAACATTTAAGCGTTCCGAAATATAACTTACAAGGTCATCCGTTACTTTTATATATTCATATGGAATTTCGCTCATGCATTCGATCATTTTTTTCCGTAATGCAGAATCTGTAACCATATACATCTTTTCAACGCGTTCCATATCTACGTGCTCACCGCACTTTTTCCCAAAGCCCGCACCCTTGCCGGAAACGATCTGCTCCTTGCCCTTATCATCAAGCACGCAGACGGTATTATTATTTATTACTTTAATTATTTTCATTTTAGCCCCGCCTTTTCCGAAAAATCAAGCAGGGAAGAGTCCTCTTCTCCTACTCGCGCGCCGCCGATGCGCCACATTCTTGGCATATTTCCTCTGCATCGGCGTGTGCATAAAAAAAACCAACTTCTCTACAGCAGCACAATATGCCCGTATAAAAGTTGGTCATGCCCAAATCAATAAAGTAAGGTTACACCCCAATAACGATGTATTTATTTGATAAATTGATTTTATTATATGTAAATAACTTTGTCAACGAAATTCAGGGAGGTTTTTCTGTTTCTCTATTTTCCATATATCGCAGTGTCTTATTTTGTGCAATTTTTATAATTTATTTATTTTATTGTATTCTTTTATAAACAATTTAACAATATTTTCTGTGGGGTTTTAGGACACACGTTTCAGCGCACAACTTAACAATAAAAATCCAATTGCTGAC
>ERZ778516.1909-NODE-1909-length-14865-cov-5.942606_pt1 | contig 14865 bp, 11 predicted proteins | sample MGYA00510342_ERZ778516 | MGnify/ENA primary metagenome ERZ778516 (study PRJEB29527, sample SAMN07138961) | mouse gut metagenome | material: feces | host: mouse | place: China:Nanjing | collected 2016-01-25 ...
AAAATAAAAATTGAAAAAAGTTAGTAATCATGCATCTTATAGAGTTTGGCAAACACGTATTATTATAATTTCATGGAAAGGAGTATACAAAATATGATAATTTTAAGACACTCATACAATTTTAATTTGTTCATAGAAGAACAATTTGATTGTGAAAGCTTTAAAGTTAGTGGTTTTTGTTGTTTAAGCGGTGCTTGTTGTAAAGGTTGCTAATTTATAAAGTTCAACAAAAAACGTCTATACAGGAATTTTATTTTAAAACTGAGGAAAGGCTTCTCAGGCAAAAAAGAGTATACAAGAAAACAGACATCAAATTAACTGGAAAATTGCAACAACTTGTATATCTGGAATGTTCCATGATGTGAAAGAGGTTTGTCCCGTAACAAACGGTTCAAACCTCTTTGCATTTCAAAAAACAAAAGATTTTAAAAAATTTGATACTTCACTGCCTACCCCTTTCAAACTCTTACAGCAGCTCTCAGAATAAAATACCTGCGCTGTTTGGAACAGTGTCACAAAAAATAAGAACCACATCCTATTGCTAGATATGGTTCTTATTTACTACGTATCTCCGGATAATTATTTAGTAGTAATAATAAACTTCACACTGCCTTCCTGATTATCTGCAAGTTTTGTAAATGTCTTATACTCCTTTCCTGCCTCTGCGACAGCCTTTATATTTTCAATAAATTCCTTTATATCTCCATTATACAAATCAGCAATTTTCTGAATTCCGTCTTTATCAAATTCATTCATTCCTGATTCTAAAGTCTTTGAACCGTCAAGAAGCTGTTCGATTCCTGATAGAAGCTCTGGAACCTTTGCTTTTAAGCTCCCTGTTCCGTCAGCCAAGGTATTGCTTCCTGATTCAAGCTGGCTTACACCGTCATTTAATGAAACCATGCCTGTATAAAGCTGACCACTTCCCTGTGAAAGATTATACAGCGCTCCAAAAATCGTTTCCGTAGAAGTATCTCCTCCTCTGCCAATAGCACCTCTGAACCTTGCAACACCATCTGCAAGCTCTCCTGCGCCGGATACCAGCTTTCCAAGATTTCCTGTCAAATCCTGAGAAGCTGCTCCGTCTGAAATCGTCTTTAAAGCTGTATAGGCTCCCTTCTGTCCCGCCGCCTGTACAAGCGCCGCTATCTTCTCATTATATTCCTTTAATACTGCATCGTTTGTCACTGCTTGTGTCACCATAGCAGTAAGCTCCTGCGTCACCGCCTGTGTTACTTCCGGTGTCAAAACCTGGGTCACCTCTGCTTCTACCATTTCTGTTAATTCCTGTGTTACCTGTTTTTCAATCACTTTTCCATATGCAGCGGTCACCTCCTGTGTTACCTGCTGCGTCACCTGCTCTGTAATCATCTGTGTTACCCGCTCTGTCACCCGCTGCATTACCTGCTGCTGTATCTCCTGTAAAAGCTCCTCCGGAATACCACCCGACATATCCTGATTTGGATATTTTGCCAGATACTCCTGCATTACCTGCTGCTGTATCTCCTGCTGAAGCTGTGGTATTTGCGACTTTACCTGTGATTCTATCTGCGGCTGTATCCGCTGCTTTATACTGTCAATATAATCTTTATTTGCCTCCATAATCTCTGCTTTCACCTTCTCAGTGACAGTAGCCTGATTTTCTGCAATTACCCTCTGCTGAGTTTCTGCAATAAGCTTTTGATTTGCCGCCATAGCTTCCTTGGTTTTCTGCTGTTTTATTTCCTCCTGTTTTGTGGTCAATATTTCATTGTTAATTGCAATACATCTCATCGCGTAGTTTCCGATATATTGTGTAAGCTGCTGCTGTATTTCCGTATTGCTTTCCACATTTGCGTCAGAAAGTCCGGTCGCCGCCAGATAATCAGAATAAGTCTTTGCTGCTTCCTGCTGTGATGCCGCTATCTGACTGAATGTATTATTTAAGCCTCCTGCAAGCTGTGAAATGCCTGCGCTTAAAGCTGCTGCACCGCTGTCCAGCTGTTCTGCTGCGCTGACAGCTCCATCTGTCGCTGTAAATGCGGACATCAGCTTTTGAAGACCATTTTCCAGCTCACTGCTTCCTGATACCAATTGCTTTGAACCAGATAATGCAGTATCCAGTCCTGTGGCAAGAGCCTTGGCACCTTCATCTAACTGCATCGCCCCGTCTGCAAGAGTCGAACTGCCGGAATTAAGACTTTCTATTCCCTGTCTTAATGTCTTTATTCCTTCTCTTAACTGAGAAGAAGCATCAGTAAGAGTCTTTATCTGCTCATCAATGTCTGAAAGACTGTCCGCTTCCTCAAAATCCAGTTCAGAAAACATCTCATTTGTCACAAATGTCATCATCATATCAAGGTCGAAATCCTTCACATCTGCCGTAATCTCTACGGTATCAGGGATTTTTTCTGCATCTTTTCCTTCCAGACCAAGATTCTGACCAAGTCCCGGAATTCCTATTCCTATTACTACATTATAATTTCCATTGGAAATAACTTTTCCATTTGTTATTTCTACATTTGTACACTTATCAGTGGATAACAGCATGCCTGTCGCAGCCAGAAACGGAAGATAAATTTCCTTCTTTTCGCCGTTTATTATCTTTTCTGTTTTCTCGTTTGGTACATATTGAATCTTCATAACGAGTTTTCCCGATTTTCCGACAATATCACTGGCGCTTACTTCTTTTCCGTCAATCGTATAAGTAATTTTTAATTCCACTGGAAGCTTTTCTGAAGCCGGCATACTTCCCTGATAATATATATCTGAACCGCCTGCCGCGAAAGTAAGTTCATTTCCTGACAAAACAAAGCTCTCATCTCCCTTGACATTTACAATATCAGACAGGTTTGTCAAATCATCAAGACTTTCATAGGCACCCTGATTTTTCAGCCATTCGCTGACAGTGATATTTGTGGCCTTTCCAGACTTATCTGTTACTACATAAACCGTTTCTTCCTTACTTGCCATTCCTGAACCTACCCATGCGGAAGCAGCTTCACTTTTTGGAGATTTTTCTTTATCATCATCTTTTTTTGCAGAGGTATTATTTACCTCTTTATTACCAGAGCCGCATGCGGTGAGTGTTGAGCCAAATAACGCCGCGGTCATCAGGCATGCGGTCATCTTTTTCCACTGCGTATTGTTCCATTGTATACCTTTCCATTGTATACTTTTCTTTGTTTCATTCGATTTTATATTCTTAGATTTTATATCCTTCATAGCAATCCATTCCTTTCTTTCTATTTCTGATATTTCTATTTCCAACAGCTCTGATATTTTCAGAACACTTCTATCCTTTCGATGTCACCATTGGACGCTGCCCTTTTGAACTGTTTTTTTCTGTTTTTTGCATAAATCCGACGCTGGTATAGCAAATCAGTTTGTCAAATACCATAAGCATTGACGGTAAAACAAAGATAACTACTATCATACTGATAATCGCACCTCTTGCCATCAGCGTACAGAGAGAGCTTATCATATCTATTTCCGAATACATGCCCACTCCAAAGGTTGCCGCAAAAAAGCTTAAAGCGCTGACAATGACTGAATGTATGGAAGCCCTGTGGGCTGTGGATACAGCCTCTTTTTTACTATATCCGTTATACCTTTCCTTCTTATAACGGGTAGTCATAAGAATCGCATAATCCACTGTGGAGCCGAGCTGAATCGTTCCGATTACAATAGAAGCGATAAACGGTACTGTTGTATCAGTCAAATATGGAATACCCATATTGATAAAAATAGCAAATTCAATTACCGATACCAGAATAATCGGAAGGGATATGGACTTGAATACAAAAGCAATAATCACAAAAATTACTCCTATGGAAACGGCGGATACCGTCTTAAAATCCTTATCTGTAATTTCAATCAAATCTTTTGTACATGGAGCTTCGCCTACAAGCATGGCACTGCTGTCATAGCTTTTTATAATACCTGATATTTCTGTACACTGTGTATTTACTTCTTCGCTTGCTACCTTATATTCCGACATGACAAGCATTAGCTGCCAGTTTTCATTTTTCAGAGTTTCAGTCAATGATTCTGGTATAATCTCCGCCGGAATCGTTCCACCAAGAATTGCATCGATACCAAGAATTGTCTTGACACCGTCAAGCTTTTCTATCTCTCCACACATCTTTGAAACCTCTATGGAGGACAAATCCGCATCTACCAGAAGCATATGTGTGCTGTTCATATTGTATTCTTCCTGAAGCTTTGCATTTGCGATAATGGAATCCAAATCCTTTGGCAGTGTTTCGTCCAGATTATAATATACTGGCGTTTTGCTGTTACACAGATATGCCGGAATAATTGCCAGAGCAAATATAAGAACAAAAACAAAGTGGTATTTACATACAAAATCTGAAAAGCGGTTAAAGCTTGGAAGTATATTTTTATGAGAAGTTTTTTCGATTGCCTTATCCAAGATTAATATCATAGACGGAAGGACTGTGACACAACAGATAACTCCGAATATAACACCTTTTGCCATAACAATACCAAGGTCAAGACCAAGCGTAAAGCTCATAAAGCAGAGTGCAATAAAACCTGCTACTGTGGTTACGGAGCTTCCTACTACGGAGGTAACAGTATTTGCAATCGCATGTGCCATTGCTTTATCCTTTTGCTCTGGATAATTGCTCTGTTCTTCTTTATAACTGTGCCATAAAAATATAGAATAATCCATTGTTACACCAAGCTGCAGTACTGCCGCTAATGCCTTTGTGATATAAGATATTTCACCGAATACAATATTGGTGCCCAGATTATACACAATCGCTATTCCTATGCTTAACAGAAAAAGCAGGGGAATCAGGAAAGAATCCATCGTTATACTTAAAACCACAACAGATAATATAACTGCAATACATACATAAATCGGAGTTTCCCGTTCGGATAAATCCTTTGTATCTGTGACCACTGCGGACATTCCGCTTAAGAAGCACTGCTTTCCTGCAATCTTTCGTATTTCTTTAATGGCATCCATGGTGGAATCCGCCGAGGTGGTTTCTTCAAAGATAATTGCCATTAATGTGGTATTTTCTGTATTAAATGCTTCTCTGACAGAGTCAGGAAGGACACTCATTGGAACGGTAATATCTGCAAGACTGTCATACCAGATAACTTTGGCTACATAATCTACCTGCTCCATTTTTTCCTTGAGTTTGACAATGTCTTTTTCCTCCATTCCTTCTGCTACGAACATTGAGAAAGCTCCTGTTCCAAATTCATCTACCAGAATATCCTGCCCTTTCATTGTTTCGATATCTTTTGGAAGATAGGCAAGAATATCATAATTGATTCTGGTACTGAAATACCCGATTGCGCAGGGTATCAGCAGGAGCAGTGCCATAATAAAAATAGGCACATGATACTTTACAATTTTGTTACCAAATTTCACCATTGACTTTCACTTTCCTTTCCTTTTCTAACTGACCATCGGTCACTTTTTTGTTATACCACAAAACTGACCATTGGTCAATATTTTTTTGCAAAATTCTTGACTTTTTTTCTATATTTGTGCTAACCTATATATTGACAAGGATAGAGAGCAAAGATGAATGGCATGATTTATTTATGTTTTTGGACACTCAGAAAGGAGTGGGATTATTTATGGGAAAGGCGGAAAAAAATAAAAAAATAAAAAGGGAGGCTCTGCTTAGTACAGCGTTTGAGCTTTTTACGTCAAAGGGGATTCAGGATACATCTATTTCGGATATTGTAAAATCTGCCGGGATTGGAAAAGGTACATTTTATCTTTATTTTAAGGACAAGTACGATATCAATAATCTGCTGATATCACATAAGTCCAGTCAGTTGTTTCTGGCGGCGATATCTGAGATGGAGAAAGAGGAAATAGATGTTTTTGAAGATAAGATTATATTTATTGTAAATCATATACTGGACCAGTTGAATGAGAATAAGACACTTTTAAGGTTTATATCAAAGAATTTGAGCTGGGGCTATTTTAAGAGTGCACTGATTGAACATGCGGGGGCTGAGGATGTGGATTTTTATGAGGAGTATCAGAAGATGATACGGGAGGCGGAGTATAAAATAGAGGAACCAGAGATAATGCTGTTTATGATTATTGAACTGGTAAGTGCGACGTGTTATAGTTCAATTCTTTATGGGGAGCCAGTGGGACTGGAGAAATTGAAGCCGTATTTGTTTCGGAATATCAGAAATATTATACGGGAGCATGTTCCGGAAGGGGTGTAGAAAAAAGAAAATGATACCTAAGGGACGCCAAAGGGAGTGTAAAACTTTCTGTGGTTTCCGCTGTGCAGTTTAGAAGTTCTAAAAACTGCTTTGCAGAAAATCACAGAAAGCCTTACACTCCCTTTGGCTGTGCTTTAAAATAGGGCGGGTTTAAATATTTTCAAATTTTAATTTGGTATCGTTATTAAAAATGCTTGACAAATATGTTTATACTGTATATACTGATAATATACAGTATGACAAAGGAGGCGAAAATGAATCTTTTTATAGACAACAAAAGCGGAATCCCTATTTATGAGCAAATTTATTCTCAAATTAAAAATCTAATTATAAACGGGGAACTTGCGGAAGATATGCCGCTGCCATCTATCCGTAATCTGGCAAAGGATTTACATATCAGTGTAATTACCACAAAGCGCGCTTATGATGAGCTGGAAAAAGAGGGATTTATTTACACAGTGGCGGCAAAGGGCTGTTTCGTAGCTCCAAAAAATATAGAGCTGCTAAGAGAGGAGAATTTGAAAAAAATAGAAGGACATCTTCAGGATATTATAACGCTTGCTGCTTCCTGCAATTTAAAGGAAGAAGATATTATCAGTATGTTACATCTGCTTTATGAGGAGGAATAAGGAAATGAATGCATTAGAAATAAAAGATTTGACAAAATCCTATAAAAACTTTCAGCTTGGGCCTGTAAATCTGACCTTGCCCTGTGGATGTATTATGGGACTGATTGGAGAGAATGGTGCCGGAAAAAGTACCACAATTAAGCTGATTCTTGATATGATAGAAAAAGAAACAGGAAGTATTACAATTTTGGGCAAAAATAACCAAAAAGAACTGCATATCACAAAAGAAGACATCGGAGTTGTGCTGAATGAACCGGGCTATCCCGAATGTATTCGGACAGAACAGCTTGGGAAAATTATGAAATATACTTATAAGCAATGGGATGACAAGGTGTTTTTAGAACTTGTAAAGAAATTAAAAATTCCTGCAGATACAGATTTTAAAGATTTATCCAGTGGAAATAAAATGAAACTGGGGATTGCCGCTGCCATGTCACATCATCCAAAGTTGTTGATTTTAGATGAAGCCACAAATGGACTGGACCCTATTGCCCGTGAAGATGTGCTTGATATGTTATATGAATTTACAAGAGATGAGACACATTCCATTTTACTTTCATCACATATTGTCAGCGATTTGGAAAAGTTGTGTGATTATATTACTTTTATTCATAATGGAAAAATACTGCTGTGTGAAGAAAAAGACCGTCTGTTGGAACAATATGGGATACTTCGATGCGGGGAAGAAGAACTGAAAAGACTGAGTAAGAAAGCAATAAAAGGAAAAAAATCTACGCCATATGGGATAGAGGTCGTTGTAGACAAAGACAAACTGCCAATGGGCATGGAAACAGGCGTTATCAGTATTGAAGATTTGTTTATATTTATGATAAAGGAGGAAATGTAAAATGAAAGGATTGTTTCTGAAAGACTGGTATTTAATGAAAAAATATTGCAGATTTTTACTTTTATTTGTCATTTGTTTTCTTGTGGCAGGATTTGCAAAAAAAGACGAATTTTTTCTTATGTATTCCATGCTGATGGTAAGTATTATTCCTGTCACACTTCTTGCTTATGATGAAAAGTCAAAATGGAATATATACAGCCAAACAATGCCTTATACCAGAAGACAGATTGTATCAGAAAAATATCTGATAATGCTTGCTCTTTTAGGCATTGTATTGGTACTTATTTGTATTGGTCAATATTTTATTACAAAAACAGAACTGTCTTCCGATATCTGGTATTATTATACTCTCCGCATACAGACTGTTGTGATAATTTTTTCTATTTGTATCATTATGTCATCAATTCTTCTTTCCGTTTTATTTAAATTTGGTATAGAAACAGGAAGGATGATTTACTATATTGTATTTATTCTGACAGCTATCGTGGCAAATTCTATTGTTACTCCTGATACAAACGAAGTACTGCCAGAGCTTATCAGAAAACATATGATATTGACTGTATTTGTCATAGACATTTTATTGATTGGAATATCATGGTGGATAGCGGTTCGCAGTTACGAAAAAAGAAGATTTTAAAAAATTTTTTGTTTATCTGTTTTATTTCATTGTAGTCAATATATCCAGAAAAATATCAGCACAAAACAGAATCCTCTATATTTTGTGCTGATATTTTTAATATGACAATGTCAATATTTCTTATTTTCAATAAATTTAATTTTTTCTATTCATATCTAATTCTCTCCATAAGTTCCTCTTTCGCCATCCCTCGGTACATGACCACTGGTATCAGCACGCAAAGTATAATCACCATAAAACACACAATCCCCACAGTGAGCGGCGGCAATGTAAATCTTACCCATCCAACCATATTTGATAATATTTTTACAGCCAGCAAAGTAAATCCAAGTCCTATGGTAAACATTACCCCTACTGATATGATGGCATATCCTATTCCCTCTTTGATAAGCATCGAAAGTATCTGTTTTTTTGTCATGCCAATACTTTCAAGAATGGATATCTCCTTTTTTCTTGCCTGAATACCTGCACTTATCAGGCTGATAAAATTCATAATTCCAAGAAATACAAATATTAGCGAAAATCCATTTCCTATGACTGTAAGCATTGTAATTATAAATTTTGTATCTTCTCTGACATCCTCTACACTTAAAATATCAATTTCCTTATTTCCTGACAAAAGTGATTCTATATTTTGAATTGCTTCACTTTCTCTCCCATTCTTTGCATATATATAAATGGAATTTGTATTTATTTTATTTTTGTCTGCTATTTTCTCAAATTCTGTTTCAGGTACAATCAGACTTAATCCAAGTCCATCGCTGGAACTACAAATAAAAATCCCCATATCAATATATCCGCCGAAAGAAAATACCTGCCGTGTACCGTCTTCCAAGACAGCCTCCACCTTTTCAGGCGGGATAAACTCTTTTTTATATCCAGAACTGATATAATAATATTTTCCTGACTGAAATTTTTCCAATTCTTTTTTTGAAATTCCTTTATATTTGTCAAATAATTCTGCATCCAATCCGATTATCTCCGCATAAAAATTACTCCGAATCTCATCTTGCTTCACTGAAAACTCTTTTTCCATCCACTGGATAAAAGAGTCAAATTCTTTCGAATCCTCTGTATCATATTTGACTGCCTGCTCTAAATAAACATCAGCCACCCCTTCTGTATTTCTTATCTCCTGAACCAATCCTTCTGTAAGAGCATCGGCCAAAACATACTTTCCATCCTCATTCATCACATACTCATTGCTTATTTCTATTGTTGAATCAATCATGGAATCTACATAATGTTTTGGGCTGATTGAAGCTACTACGGTTGAAACACACAGGAAAATAATTAACCCCAGCGATAAGGAAATAAGTACAAAAATACTTCTTTTTTTATTGGAAAACATATTTCGGTATGCCATAACAGTAGAAATCGACTGATTTTTACTGGTTTTTAATTTTTTATTTTTTATTTCTCTTTCGTTTTCCATATATTTTAATGATTCTACCGCCGATAATGACTGCATGCGTTTTGCTGGTCTTTTTGCACTGACAAAGATTGTGGCAAATGTAAACAATACTGAAAACAGAACAATACTGATATGAAAATTCCAAAAAGCTGTGACATCCTGATTTGAATAATGATTCACCAAAGCTGGCAGTCCGTACATGGACACCGCCAGCCCAACAGCTATGCCAATGAAAATTCCAAGACTTCCCAGATATATGGACTGCCGGTAAATTATTTTTTTAATCTGCTTTCCAGTGGCGCCAAGAGTCTTTAAAAGTCCATATGTTTTTACATCCTGCGAAACAGAAATATAAAATACATTATAAATTAAAAGATATGCGCATACCAAAATCATAATAAGCACTATAATAATGACTATTAAGACCTGAAGTTTTTCCTGTGAAAAATCAAAGGTACTAAAAGCCTGAAGTTTCTGTTCTTTTGTAATATTCAACTCTTTTGTCAAATCCTCAAGTATTTTTTCTACATCATTTCCCTGTTTCGTTCCCTGAAAATTAAAATAAATTGTCTTTTCAGCCGCTTCCATTTTCTCACTGTACTTTTCAGATACAAATCCTTTTCCTAATTCTTCATTCATAAGTTCTGATGAAAAAAATCCGGAAATAATAAATTCTTCTTCGCTTCCATTGATGGTGACAAAAATCTTGTCTCCTTTTTTCAAATTTTCCCCCTTAAATGCCTGAATAAAATTTGAGGATAGCATAATTTCGTTTTCTTTTTCAGGATAATTTCCCTGAACATTCCATATTCCCTGTTTTACCATAGAATAAGATGTTTTATCCTCATAAGAAAGCATAATTTTCATGTCATTTTCTGCTTTTATAATTCCTTTTGGCAAAACAGTACTGACTCCAACATCAGATACCAGAGAGGATTTCTGCAGCGCCAATATTTGTTTTTCCTCAGCGTTAGTCAAACAGCCTTCTGCGGAAGTTCCATAAAAACGTTTTGTCATGCTGTCATAGCTGGACAATGCGTTAATGCCTATGGAAAATACTGCCGTTAAAATAAATGCTGCCAGCGCTATGGCAATAATGGAAATAAAGTTTCTTCCCCTGCGGAATTTCAGGGAATTTTTTACATAATTTTTTGTTACAAGGTCTGTATTGTAAAACATAATATACCTCCTATACCGACGCAATACAACCGTCTTCGATTCGGATAATGCGGTCAGCCATCTGTGCAATCTGTTCGTTATGGGTAATCATTACAAGTGTCTGATGATATTTTTCTGAAGTCATTTTCAAAAGTCCCAGTACGTCGCTGCTGGATTTTGAGTCAAGATTTCCGGTCGGCTCATCAGCGAGTATAATCGCAGGTTTCGACGCCAGTGCTCTTGCGATTGCCACTCTCTGCTGCTGTCCGCCGGACAGCTCCGTTGGCATGGCCTCTATATAGTTTTTCATATTCATAAGCTCCAAAAGCTCATGAATAAATTTTATATCTGGTTTATTTCCATCAAGTCTTGTCGGTAATGAAATATTATCATATACATTCAGAACCGGAACCAAGTTATAATTCTGAAAAATAAATCCTACGTTTCTTCTTCTGAAAATAGTAAGTTCCTCCGATTTCATCTGCTGAATTTCTTTTCCGTTGATTTTTATACTTCCTGATGTTGGAGAATCCAGACCTCCTATCATATTTAATAAAGTAGACTTTCCGCTTCCTGATGTTCCTACAATTGCGATAAACTCTCCCTGCTCCACAGAAAAATTTACTCCATCCAAGGCTTTTACGGTATTGCTGCCCTTGCTGTAATATTTTTTTAATTCAGTTGTTTTTATAACTTCCATAACCTTATCTCCTTTTTTATTTTTTATAAATTTATATAAAAGATATAAGCAAAACAATCTTTCTATATGATTATCTGCTGTTTTTCATTGCTACATAAAAGATATTAACATAACAATGTCACTCAAATATCACAATTTTCTTCTATAAACAAAATAAAATGTCACAATTCTGCGACATTTCATTTTCTTTCACATTTCTTTATTTGGAAGATATACTTTAAATACTGTTCCCTGCGTGTCTCTTTTATGCACTGTAATATACCCGTTCTGCATAAATATAATCTGTCTTGTAAGATATAGTCCTACACCGATTCCATTATAATCATGCACTTTATCCTCTCTGTAAAACCTTTTAAAAATATCCTCATAATGTTCTGGTGAAACTCCTATTCCGTTATCTGATATTTTTATTTCGGTGTAAATTTCCTGAGCAGAAACAGTAATATCTATATTTCCTTTTTCAGGCGTATATTTCACCGCATTATCCAAAATATTAAACAATGCCTCCTCTGTCCATTTCCTGTCATGATATACGGACAGGTTTTCTTTACAGTCAACTGATATCTCAATCCCCTTCTTTTCTGCCTCTATAAAAATATTTCCCAATGCCTGAGCAATCGTATCAAAAATACTCTGCTCCTGCCTGTGAATATCTATCACACCGCTTTCCAGTCTCGAAGCTTTTATTAAAGACTGCATAAGAAATTCTATCTTATCTATCTGAGAGACAAACTGCTGCCAAAACAAATTTTGCTCTTCCTTTGTAATATTTTCTCTTCCCAATGTATTTATCAGCATCTTTATATTGGAAAGAGGCGTTCTTAACTGGTGAGAAATATCGGAAATAAGCGTTTTCATCTTTGCTTTGTCCTCTGCACCTGTACTTCGCTCATACAGCATTAATTCATGAAGCTTTTCGAGTTTCGCCGCACATTTGGAAAGATAGGTTTCCTGATTAAGATTAAGACTGACAAGCCCTCTTCCGTCAATAATATTATCAAGAAGCTGTATTATATCTTCTAAAAATTTATCCACTGCTCTTTCTGTCAGGTATAAAAGCAGCCAGATACAAAATAGAATACCAAAAAGAAGGGCAAGCGCTGTAATTTTGTAAATAAGGTCAGCCCTAGGCATAAGACCTGTGGAAATATGCACCCAATCAAAGACTGTCCGTCTGACCGCCCATGCGGAAAATTTTTCGCCAAAAAGCAGCCAGATAATTTCCAGAACAGCCAAAACTATCATAAAAATAATGATATACTGTTTCTTTTTATTGTATTGTTTTTCCATAAATTACGCCTTTACTACTGACCTGTCCACATATATCCCATACCATAAATTGTCTTGATATACTTATAGTTTTCGTTTTCTATTTTACTTCTCAGACGGCCGATATTTGTGGTTAAAGCATGCTCATCTACATAATTTCCGCTGGAATCCCACAGTTTATCCATCAGTATGTTTCTGGTTAATACCTGATTATTGCTGCTGATAAAAATTTTTAACATTCTTATTTCCAGCGGAGTAAGTGAAATCTTTTCGTTTCCCAGAGATACCGCCATTGTCTCAAAATTTACATTTAAATACCCATCGTTATAAAAATCTGCTGTTTCTTTCTGCTCAAAGCGTTTTAAAATCACTTTGCACTTTTTTAATAGAACTGGAATAGAAAATGGTTTTGTTATATAATCCTCAGCTCCAAGCTCATAGCCTTTTAACATATCGCTTTCCATGTCGTTTGCAGTCAGGAAGATGCAGGGAATCTTCCAGCAGTCTTTGTATTTTTTTAACAGTTCAAATCCGTTTCCATCTCCAAGATTTACATCCATAATCAGCAAATCTGCACAGGAAGTGGTAATATGTTTTTCTGCGTCTGAAACGGAATAGCAGGAAAACACTTCATAGCCTTCCATTTTGAGGTTGAATTGGAGAGTGTTGTTTAATAAATTGTCATCTTCTATAATAATAATTTTGCTCATTTATTTTTGCACTTTCTCTATATTTGAATACTATTTTCTGTTTTTATTTAAGTTCATTAAATTTTCTTTAATAGTAATTGTATCTGGATGATTTTCTCCTAATATTTTTTCATGTATTGATAATGCTTTTTTATATAGTTTCTCTGCCTTCTCATACTTTTCTTGATTTTTATATAATATTGCCAAATTATTATAAATAACTGCTGTACCTATATGATTCTCTCCCAATACTTTTTCATCAATTGATATGGCTTTATTATATAACTCTTCGGCTTCTTTATACTTTCCCTGTTTTACATATAATCCTGCCAAATTATTGTAATTAATTGCTGTATCTTTATGATTCTCTCCCAATATTTTTTCATCAATTAATACGGCTTTCTTATATAACTCCTCGGCTTCTTTATACTTTCCCTGTTTTGTATATAAGATTGCCAGATTATTATAATGAACTGCTATATTTATATGATTCTCTCCCAGTATTTTTTTATCAATTGATATGGCTTTCTGATATAACTTCTCTGCTTCTTTATACTTTCCCTGACTTTCATATAATTCAGCCAAATTATTATAATCAATTGCTGTATTTTTATGATTCTCTCCCAATATTTTTTCTTTAATAGATATGACTTTCTTATATAATTCTTCCGCTTCTTTATATTTTCCCTGATTTTTATATAATCCGGCCAAATTATTATAATGAACTGCTGTATCTTCATGATTCTCCCCTAATATTTTTTCATCAATTGATATAATTTTCTTATATAACTCTTCCGCTTCTTTATATTTTCCCTGATTTTTATATAATCCGGCCAAATTATTATAATGAACTGCTGTATCTTTATGATTCTCCCCTAATATTTTTTCATCAACTAATATAGCTTTCTTATATAACTCTTCTGCTTCTTTATATTTTCCCTGACTTTCATATAATCCGGCCAAATTATTGTAATTAATTGCTGTATCTTTATGATTCTCCCCTAATATTTTTTCATCAACTGATACAGCTTTCTTATATAACTCTTCTGCCTCTTTATATCTTCCCTGACTTTCATATAATCCGGCCAAATTACTATAAATAATTGTCATCCCTAAATGCTCAGAACCCAGTATTTTTTTACTAATTTCCATAACTTTTAGCAAAGATATCTCACTCTTATGATACTCTTGCCTTTTTTCCGCTTCTTTTGCTTCTCTTAATAAAATATCTACTTCTTTCAATTTTTTCTTTGCTTCTTCTGAATCCCATTCTTCATTCTGTTCAAAAGATTCCTGTAAAAAATCTGCTTTT
>ERZ778516.1916-NODE-1916-length-14841-cov-6.530028_pt1 | contig 14841 bp, 17 predicted proteins | sample MGYA00510342_ERZ778516 | MGnify/ENA primary metagenome ERZ778516 (study PRJEB29527, sample SAMN07138961) | mouse gut metagenome | material: feces | host: mouse | place: China:Nanjing | collected 2016-01-25 ...
TGTTTACGACGCTTTACTCTCTTTGGCATTAACATTATTTATCGCTCCCTTCCTTTTCATCTGCCTTAGCAGCCTTTGTTGGAAGTACTTCGCCTTTGTAAATCCAAACCTTAACACCTAACTTGCCGTAAGTGGTGTCTGCTTCAGCGAAACCATAATCAATATCTGCTCTCAATGTCTGAAGTGGAATTGTACCTTCGCTGTAAAACTCTCCACGCGCCATATCTGCACCGCCGAGACGTCCTGAAACTGCCGCTTTGATACCCTTTGCTCCTGCCTTCATACTTCTTGACATTGTAGACTTCATTGCTCTTCTGAACGATACACGGTTCTCTAACTGAAGAGCGATGTTTTCTGCTACAAGCTGAGCGTCTCTGTCAGGTCTTTTCACCTCTTTGATATCTACTACTAATTTCTTTGCTGTCAGTTTCTGTAATTCAACTTTCAGCTTCTCTATTTCAGCACCGCCTTTACCGATTACAAGTCCCGGTTTTGCTGTGTGAACAATCACCTTACATCTGTCTGATGCTCTTTCGATTTCAATTTTGGCAACACCAGCGCTGTACAATTTATCTTTCAGGTATTTTCTAATCTCCTGATCTTCAATAAGGCAGTCTGCAAAATCAGCCTTAGGTGCATACCATTTTGAATCCCAGTCTTTGATAATACCAACTCTTAAGCCATGAGGATTAACTTTCTGTCCCATTCCGGTTCTCCTTTCTAAAATCATGCAACCAACGCCTGCTATAAAACAGCCAGAGGCTGATTGCGTTGATTGCGCAGTCATGCTTTTTATTTTTCATTGAGCACAATTGTGATGTGGCACATTCTCTTTTCGATTCTGTATGCTCTTCCCTGTGCTCTTGGTCTGATTCTCTTCATAATAGGCCCCTGAGTTGCATAACATTCCTCAATATAGAGGTTCTCCGGGTTCATTCCCTGATTATTTTCAGCATTTGCGATTGCTGATTTTAATAATTTCTCTATTACTGATGATGCATATCTCGGATTATACGCTAAGATACCCAGAGCAGACTCAACATCTTTGCCTCTGATAGCGTCTAATACGAAGCATGCCTTCTGAACTGATATTCTGGCATATGAAAGTTTTGCTGATGGTCTTGTATCCTTAACAGCATTTCTTTCTCTCTTAATTTTGCTTCTATGACCTTTTGCCATGGATGAATACCTCCTTTCAAAATCCTATAAATTAGCGTCTTGCCTTCTTCTCGTCTTTTCCATGTCCTCTGTAAGTTCTTGTGGCAACGAACTCACCGAGCTTATGTCCAACCATGTCTTCTGTAATATATACAGGCACATGTTTTCTTCCATCATGCACTGCGATTGTATGTCCAACCATCTGTGGGAAGATTGTTGAACGACGTGACCAAGTCTTGATAACCGACTTCTGGCCTGACGCATTCATTGCTGCTATCTTCTTGAGTAAGCTTTCATCCGCAAATGGTCCCTTTTTTAATGATCTAGCCATTGGTAATCCTCCTTATTTCATGTTCTTGCCGTCTCGTCTTCTTACGATAAGCTTGTTAGACTGCTTGTTCTTCTTTCTTGTCTTCAAACCAAGTGCTGGCTTGCCCCATGGTGTACATGGACCTGGACGTCCGATACCAGTCTTTCCTTCTCCACCACCATGTGGATGGTCATTCGGATTCATAACAGAACCACGAACAGTAGGGCGGATACCCATATGACGCTTACGTCCTGCTTTACCAATATTTACTAAGTCATGCTCTATATTTCCAACCTGACCGATTGTTGCACGGCAGATAATTGGAACCATTCTCATTTCGCCTGAAGGCAGTCTGAGTGTGGCATATTTACCCTCTTTTGCCATAAGCTGCGCTGAGTTTCCAGCAGAACGAACAAGCTGTCCGCCTTTTCCCGGATATAATTCAATATTGTGAATTTCCGTACCTACCGGAATCGCTTCAAGAGGAAGACAGTTACCAACTCTGATTTCCGCATTCGGGCCGCTCATTACTTTCATGCCGTCTGTCAGACCATTTGGTGCCAGAATATATGATTTCTGACCGTCCGCATAACAGATAAGCGCAATATTTGCAGTTCTGTTCGGGTCGTATTCAATACCAATAACAGTTGCCGGAATGTCATCTTTTCTTCTCTTGAAATCAATAATTCTATATTTTCTTTTTGAACCGCCTCCGCGGTGTCTTACTGTGATTTTACCCTGGTTATTTCTGCCTGAGTTCTTCTTTAAAGAAACTGTTAATGATTTTTCAGGTACTGACTTTGTAATTTCCGCATGGTCAAGCCCTGTCATGTTTCTTCTGGAAGGTGTATATGGGTTATATGTTCTAATTCCCATTCTCTTTCTCTCCTTTTCTTTCTCTGCCATCAGTCCTTCGTGATTGATGACCTATTCTAATCGCCGCATATATGTGAGAATTTTATCATGCTGGCACATGTCATCAATCGTTTGCGGTTGATGACCTACGCACGCATCAGCGTGCTTTCTTTTCTGTCATCAATCGCAATCGATTGATGACCTATTTTATAAACCTTGGAATATTTCAATATCCTTGCTGTCCTCTGTAAGCTGTACAATCGCTTTTTTCTTCTTCGAGGTCTTTCCGACGGTTCTTCCACGTCTCTTGGTCTTTCCATCCAGATTCATGGTGTTGACTCTGGCAACCTTTGTTCCCTCAAACATCTTTTCAACAGCCTCTTTAATCTGTCCTTTTGTAGCCTCTGTATGAACATAAAATGTATATTTTCTTTCCATCATATCATTCATGCTCTTTTCTGTAATCACAGGCTTGAGGATAACATCATAATATTTTACGTCTGCCATTATGCATACACCTCCTCGATAGTTGCTACTGCCGCCTTGTCAATCACAATTGTATCATATTTCAGAATATCATACACACTGATTGTATTTGTCAAAGCAGTCTTAACAGCAGGAATATTCCTTGCTGAACAAACTACATTCTGGTCATTTTCATTTAAAACCACCAGAGCCTTTGATACCTTTAAGCTGTCTAATGCCTTGACAAATGTCTTTGTCTTTTTCTCATCCATCTTAATTGCATCTACAACAATAAATTTATTTTCTTGCACTCTTGAGGTCAATGCTGACTTAAGAGCCAACTGTTTTTCCTTTTTATTCATCTTGAATGAATAATCTCTTGGCTTTGGAGCGAATACAACACCGCCGCCTGTCCACTGTGGAGCTCTTGTTGAACCCTGTCTTGCGTGGCCTGTACCCTTCTGCTTCCAAGGCTTTCTTCCGCCGCCGCGCACTTCGGAACGTGTCTTTGCGCTCTGTGTGCCCTGACGCTTATTTGCAAGCTGGAGCTTTACTGCCTGATTTACCAGATGTTCATTGATTTCCACATTGAACACTTCGTCATTCAGTTCTATTTCGTCAACCTGCTGTCCTTCCATATTGTAAACAGATACCTTTGACATTTGATTATTCCTCCTTTCCTAATACCTATTTGCCTGTCTTTACAGTTTCTCTGATTGTGACCAGAGCTTTTCTTGGTCCCGGAACTGCGCCCTTTACAAGAAGCAAGTTCTTCTCTGCGTCTACTCTTACAATTTCAAGATTCTGAATTGTAATCTTCTTGCAGCCCATATGTCCCGGCATTCCTTTTCCCTTGAATACTTTTGACGGACTTGAGCAGGCACCGTTAGAACCCTGATGTCTGTGGAATTTTGAACCATGCGCCATAGGTCCTCTTGACTGTCCCAGTCTCTTTATTGCGCCCTGAAAGCCTTTTCCTTTAGAAATAGCTGTCGCATCTACCTTATCACCTGCGGAAAACACATCCGCCTTAATTTCATCTTTTACAGAATAATTTTCGGCATCCTCAAGCTTGAATTCTCTCACAAATCTCTTATAGGAAACTCCCGCTTTATCAAAATGCCCTTTTTTCGGCTTGTTGACCAGCTTTTCTCTGATATCCTCAAAGCCTACCTGTACTGCGCTGTAACCGTCGTTTTCCACTGTTTTAATCTGAGTGACTACGCACGGACCGGCCTGAAGTACTGTTACCGGAATCAAAGCGCCTTCTTCATTGAAAATCTGGGTCATGCCCACTTTTCTTGCTAAAATTGCTTTCTTCATAGATAGTTTACCTCCTGTTTCATCTACAGCGGTTTTCAGTAAATGTCATATTGCTTTTTCTGAAAACATCCTAGAACAGCTTAATATATGTGGAACACTATACATAAGAAAATGTGTTGCTTTTATATCTAAACCCTTCAGGATTACTTGCTTATTATTTTCTTCAGATGAATTACTTTGTCTTCATCTTTATGTCGATATATACACCTGCCGGCATTTCCAGCTTGGACAATGTCTCAACTGTCTTCTGTGACGGGGTAATAATATCAATAAGTCTCTTATGAGTTCTCTGCTCGAACTGCTCTCTGGAATCCTTGTATTTGTGTACAGCTCTTAAAATAGTTACTACTTCCTTCTTTGTTGGAAGAGGTACCGGACCGCTCACCTTTGTTCCTGTCTTTTTTACAGTTTCGATGATTTTGGCAGCAGACTGATCAATTAACTGATGGTCATATGCCTTCAATGTGATTCTCATTACTTGACTTGCCATAAAAAAAGTCGCCTCCTTTTCGTACTTTTCACTAAGCACAACAAGTGGTGACTGTACACTCTGCCGGGTGTTTCGTATACTCTTATTATTGCGTATACTTTGGTTTTTCTGCTCTATTTGCAGAAAAAATATTCACACGACTTCCCGCGTACTGCGGAATGTTATTAGGTACAGTGACTTGTCGCCAGTTTGTTGAAGCCGGATATTCCGGCTTTTTGACATTCGCTCCACGGAAAACCTGCATATGCAGCAACCTCACGCTTCATCGCTATCATGTCACAGCGAATAATACTATACACTAATTTTTCCCAGAATGCAAGTATTTTTTCTATTTTTTTGAAATGTTTTTTATTTTGTACAGAATTTTATTTTCTTTTTCGCCGCTTAGGAATATTTAACTCTCCTACACCTCCCAAATGTTTAAATACGGGAGCATTAATTTTACTTGGAACCATCTGCATATGTCTAGCATCATTTAATTCATGCCATGTAAATCCATTTTCCTTGCGCCATGCGGCAACTTCCTCCTCTGTTTGAAGTTCTCCTCCTGATTGTATTTGTTGTTCTGCTAACCGCCGGTCTGCCTGCTGAAAATTATCATATCTTTGAGTTCCCATATCTTCAATCTCAACTTCGCCTCTGGCAAAAGGTGAAAAATCAGGCATACCACTTTGATATTCAATTCCCTGCATCTCACGCCCTTCAAAAAATTCTGCTACTCTTGGATCATTTGATATAAAAGTAGAATTTCCCCTGCCACCGGTCCAGCGGCCATGTGTTCCACTTGGCGTACAGCGTACTCTTTCCTCTGGAGTACTATGTATCGGAGTTACATCATACCCTCTTGTATATACTGGTCCTGTCTGCTTTTTCGCTTTTTTAGGCGGACAACATTGCACAGGTGCTTCAGGTTCAGACACATTTCTAATAGCACGAGATCTCACCTTTGGTACCGCATTTCTTGTCCTGATGCTTTCTGATTGCCTGTTTGAATGTGTATATTTAGTTATATTATCCCTTTTATTTTTTTGCTGCACAAAATCCATATAAATTCCCCCATCCTTTGTTTGTAATATAACTTTTCTTTATTATAACATAGCTAATATTCTCTAAAATAAAATCAATTATCTTTTTAATTTCATTTACTTCTTAAAAACAAAAAATTTTTATCCCTTTTAAAAAAGAAACTCCATATTTCCAGAAACTTTTATCCCATATGCTCTATTTTCACTGCATAGTGCTTTTCTTCAGTTTATTTTACTCTAATACTGTTCTATAATCTTAGATAAAATTTTTGCTATCTGTTCATATTAAACTCATTCTATGCTACGATTCTTTCTTATTTCATTAACTATTTTGGTAAATTCCCCAGATATATTTCAATGCCTCAACTGCATTTTCCGGTTTTGTATCTTCCAGAGTAGCATGCATAAAAGGCTTCTCCCTCTTCATATGTTTCATAATCCTGTTCCAGTGACATTGTCCCTGTCCTGCTGCCACAGAAACAAGCTGCCCGTTTTGTATTACAAAATCCTTCACATGAAGTACAGCCACATCCTTTCCAAGCAGCTCTACTGCCTCATCTATAATTTCATCCTGTTTTTCATAATTATAGATTTCAAGCAGATTTACAGGGTCTAATATAATCCGAAGATTTGGAGATGAAATCTCGTCAAGCACACGTCTTGCCCGCACAGGATTACACACAATATGTCTTGCCACCGGCTCAATCGCTATCAGCACGCCCATCTGCTCTGCATACCGGACAACGGGACGGAAATTTTTTATAAATATCTGCAGTGCCTCTTCCGACCAACATGCTTCTTCAAACTTGTACTCTACATTTGGTGCGCCGGTTTCTGTTCCTACTACTCCTGCACCCAAATGCATGGCAAACCGGATATTTGCAAGATATCTGTTCTGTATTGCCTTAAGCTGCACAGGGTCCGGATTCGCCAGATTCAGATAACATCCTAATACAGCAATATCCAGCTCATTTTTCTCAAACAGTCTTTTTAAATACATTGCATATCCCGGCGTCAAAGCGCTTTCTTCTGCTGAAAACTCTTCCATTACTCTGGGAAGCGCCACATGTGCACAGGAAAATCCCTGCTCCCTGACTCTTTTTAAACGTTCTTCAATAGGTGCCTGCACCGCATCGTGCAATCGAATACCAAACTGCATATTCCTTCTCCTTACATTTCTTCTTTATTCTTAAATAAAAACAGTTTACCATAATTTCCTTTTATTTGCTACCTGAATTTATTTTTTCAGTTCTTTTCAGTTTTCATTCTCCTATTTTAACTCAATTTTAGTCCACACCATATCTTCTCTCAGCGTGGAAGACTCACTGCCACCATAGTATAATGCATCCGTTTCCTGATAAAAATCCAGCGGCAGAATATATGCCATTCGTACTGTAACATTATCTTCTGCCGCTATCCGTTTTACATCCAGTCTGCCGGTATTTTCAGGATTTTTGCTGTCTGACAGCACTGTCCAGTCATCTGCTGTACCAAACACACGCCATTTTCCGTCGGAATCAGCCGTAAACAAATTGCTGCATTCATAAAAATTTATAAGCTCACCATTTTCATATTTCTTTCCAACGCTATCTGCCGAAAAGATAATATCAAGAAACAACACCTTCAAATCTTCTTTTTTATATCCATATACCTCATTATATCTTTTTGCCATATTTTCAATATTTCCCTGTTCTGCAAAATCCTCTGGTATATTCTCCCAGTCTGTAACCTGATAATCCAGCGCCTGTATTACCTTTATATAACTCTGTACAAGCTCCTTTCCTCTCCATTCCTGATTTGTTATCTGACTATACTCCTCTCCTCCTTCTTCATGTTGTAACACTTTTTCCTGAATATTCTCGTGACGAAAATATCCTTTCTGCCCCTCTGCCAGTTCAGAATTTGTCCAGCTTCTGCTTTTCATAGCTGCAATATCTCTTATCTCTGCATACAAAACCGGCTCCTCTGTCTTTTTTTCTCCCTTATATCTTCTCTCAAGATTTAGATGAATTTTCTGTCCCAAAGGGTCTGTTATGATTTTTCTGCCAGTATCATAAATCGGTAAATATAAATTATAATCATAAAAGCTTTTGTTTCCTTCATATTCCTGAAATTCTCCGACAAACTCGACAACAATGGTTTCTCCTTTTTGAATCGAAATATCCTCTGACACCATATTGGTATTTCCAAGCTTCTGTCCTGAAAATTTCACTTCACTTTTTTTACCGTTTTGTGTCATGTATTGCCTGTCAAAAACGATAAAACTTTTCCATGGCCATATAGGTGCTGCATCTTTGTCTAATATGGAACACAAATTCAAATCTGTCGGTGAAAAACTTCTTTTCTTATCCCCATTATTTGTCAATGAAAATTTTATATGTAAAAAATGTATTTCTTCTGGAAATACGCTGTGAGTACTGTAAATATCTTTTGCATATTCCTCTTGACTTATTAGATAGCTGCCTTTTTGATAATAAGCATCCAGTTCACTAAAATTTTCAATTATATTTGCCTCTGAAACATTACAGACAATATCTCCTGTTTCCACATTCTCTCCTATTTCATAGACAGCTTTTTCTGCTTTCTTTACTGAAACTGGTTTCTTTTCTGTCTCTTCTTCACCATCTCCTGTCTGTTTCAGAAGACCATATATACCAAACGCTATTGTAATGAGAAATAATATCATAAGCAAAATAAATTTTACCCTTGTTATTCTTCTTATTATTCGTCATAAAATCTCTCCTCTCATAATTCTTTTTATGATATCATATCTTTCTATTTCAGCTTTATCTCGGCTACTGCATCACACAAACCCGTCCATTCTATTCCAGAACAGAAATACAATGCCTCTTCCTTTTCCCATATATCCGGCGGCAAAATATACGCCGCCTGAACTGTCACTGTCTGTTCTTCTGTTATCCATTCTGTATTAATATGTCCTGTCCGCTCCGGATGTACGTCATTGGATAAAACAATCCAGTCATCTGCCGTGCCGAAAATCCATCTTTTCCCATTACTATCACGAGTAAAAAGCCATGTATGCTCATAAATAGACAGATAAAATTCGCTCATTTCCTCTTTCCCGATATAAGAAATATCCAATAAAAGCACCTTTAGCCGGTCTTTACCATAGCCGTTTTCATTTTTATAACGTTCTGCCATTTTCTGCAAAGACCCCTGACTGCGAAACACCTCGGATATATCTTTCCATTCCACAACCTCCGATTTTTGAATCTGTGTGGACACAATATAATCTTTCTGAAGATAATTCTGTTCTACAATACCCTCTGCAAGCTCCTGTTCTTTCATATCCTTTGACTCTTCTTCTCCTGTCAGTATAGGATATCCGTTATGCTGATACTGCTTCATATCCAGATTTGTCATCTGCCCCACTTTCATTCCTGTAATATCTCTCTGCTCCTCATAAGTCTGGTCAATATCTGTTCTGGTAATATTCAAATGCTTTGGTGCAATATTTAGTAAAATATACTGGTTTCTATCCGCATTAGGTCCAAATGCTTTTATACACAAATCGTAAATATACAGCCTAGTAGCCATATTTTTATATTCGTCTGACATGCCAAATTCAGTTTCAGAACCATACTCATAAAACTGCACAATACACTCCGCATCCATCACCTCGCCCGGAGCCAGCATTATATTTGACAGATTCTCAAAATATTTAACTGCTTTCAGCGAATCCCTTATTTCACATTTTCCATCAAAGTATCTGTATTCATGCAAATATGCATATTCGGAACCACCAAATTCATTTGCATAAGAGACGGGATACCATGACATAAAAGCAAGCTCCCATTTTTCAAAAATACCCTCGCCCCAATAATTTGCATATTCCAGTTGTGAAAAAGAAAACTCTGCCTCTTTTTTCTTGTTGGTATTCTGCACCGAAAACTTTACCCGAAGAAATCTTTGTTCCTCAACAAACGGATTTTGCTGGTTTGGCTGTGGTGCTTTTAAATACTTGCGCTGTTTATAATAGTCATCAAGTTTCTCATAATTGTCTATCAATTCTGCTTCTGAAACTTTCCACAGAAAATCTCCTACCTGCACCTCCTCTCCTATCTCATATGGAGTCAAGGCCTTCGGCACCTTTATTTTCAGCTCTTTTTTTGCCTCCTCCTCATCTGTATGATATTGCCCGACTGCAAATACAGCCGCATACAAAAAAGCCATACCCAAAATTATCCACAGAATAATATTTACTATTTTTTTCTTCATAAGCCGCCTCCTGTTAAAATTTGACACCTCTTCCGATTCATGTTATAGTTATCATATATTCATACTAATATAGAAAATGGAGAAAAATCATATGTGGATTGCAGATAACTGGAAAGATTATGAACTGCTTGACTGTTCTGAAGGAGAAAAGCTGGAACGATGGGGCAGCTATATTCTTGTGCGGCCGGACCCGCAGGTAATATGGAATACTGAAAAAACCTTAAAAAGCTGGCATACTATGAACGGACATTACCACAGAAGCAGCAGAGGCGGCGGAGAATGGGAATTCTTTGATTTGCCCAAACAGTGGAGCATAAATTACAAATCGCTTACTTTTCACCTGAAGCCTTTCAGCTTCAAGCATACCGGCCTTTTTCCTGAACAGGCAGTAAACTGGGATTGGTTTTCAGAAAAGATAAAGCATGCAGGCCGACCGATAAGGGTATTGAATCTTTTCGCTTATACAGGCGGAGCAACACTCGCCGCCGCTGCTGCCGGGGCGCATGTCACACATGTAGACGCCTCAAAGGGCATGGTAAACTGGGCAAAGGAAAACGCCCGCTCGTCAAAGCTTTCTGAGGCGCCTATACGCTGGCTGACAGATGACTGCATAAAATTTGTGGAAAGGGAAATCCGTCGCGGCAGCCAGTACGACGGGATTATTATGGACCCTCCTTCCTACGGCAGAGGCCCGAAGGGCGAGCTATGGAAGCTGGAGGATTCTCTTTATGAATTTATCAAGCTGTGTACAAAGGTTTTATCAAAAACCCCTTTATTTTTCCTGATTAATTCCTATACAACGGGACTTGCTCCCTCGGTACTTACCTATATGATGTCAACAGAAATCGTAAAACAATATGGCGGTACAATAGAAGCCTCCGAAATTGGCCTCCCGGTTTCTTCCAGTCATTTGATACTTCCATGTGGTGCTTCTGCAAGATGGTCACAGTGAAATTTTTGTCACAGGTGTATCTTTTGGAATACTCCATATATCCAGAGGATATCCCCCGAAAAAATATAGCTCCTTCTGCCGCCTGTACACATCAGGCGGCAGAATATATCAATTCTACTTTCAGGCTTTCATTGTCTGCTAGCCATTCAGAATCGAGAAATCCTGTTTTTTCAGGAAATGCACTGTTTTCTTTCACTCTCCATTCATCTGCCGTTCCAAAAAGATACCATTCCTTTTCGTTTTTTCTCAGATACATCACGCTCTCCTCATAGAAAGAGTGCTCCTGTGAATCAGTATTTCCAATCATCTCTGCCCTATATTCTATATCAAGAAACAGCAACTTTAATTCTTCTGCCTCATACCCGTAAATATCTTTGTAGCGTTCTGCCATCCGCTGCAGAATTCTTTCCCATTTTGTCCATAACAAAAATCTGCTCCTTTTAAATTTTTATTTTTGTAATGGTATTTCATTCATATCAAAAGCTGCATCATTGTTTGCTCTGATAAAATCTCATCAATCAACCTACTGATGGATAACATCTAATCTAATCTTTGTTATTGGAATCTGGTCCTCATCATAAGTCAATTCACTTTCTCCTCCTGTAAAATACAATGCGGAATATTCCTCATAAAGCTGCGGTGGCAGAATATACGCCATCTGAACAGAAATACTTGCATCCAGCTCCATAATATCCAGATTAACAGAACCGATATTCTCCGGATGTGCACTGTTTTCTGTTACAATCCAGCTATCAGCACCGCCAAACAGCCAAAGCTCGTTCTTCTCATCCTTCACATAAAGTTTGCTTCTTCCATAGAAATAATTTACTGCCCTCTTATAAACATCTATGACAATCTGCCCCAGTTCACTTGAGGTATAGCTTAAATCCAAAACCAGCACCTTCAGTTCTTCCTCCTGACAGTTATAAATATCGCTATACCGTTTTGCCATTTTTTGAAGACTTCCCTGTTCTGCAAAATCAGAAGGCATATCCTTCCATTCTGTAATTTTAAAATCATTCAGTGTTGTTACCAGTGAAAAAGCTTCCTGTACCTTCCCATCTGAAATTCCTGCATTCAGCAGTTTTAAAAATTCCTGCCCCGGCTCCTCTGTTTCTATGATTGGTCTGCTTTCTTCATTCAGCCGATATCCATGTTCTATTTTATTCTTCTCTCTCCATTCTTTATCCCATGCCATCTGCTCCAGATTTGTCCAGCTTTGAGATTTCATTTCCTGAATATTTCTTGCTTCCTGATATACCTTGTTCTCACCAAATTCGCCTGAAATGTTTAAGTTAATTCTTTTTGTAGAATTTTCCACCATCAAATACAGTTCATAGTTGCTCCTACTGTTCGAATATTGCAAATCATATGTGGAATAAATATCATGAAGACACAATTCTCCTATCAGCTCAAACTCTATACTCTCCTTTGGCTGAATATCATATGATTTTACTGCAATATTCTCCCCTATCTTTTTCTTATACCCTTCTATTTTAAGCGTCTCATTTCCATTCCCGCCAGAAATAACTTTCACATCATAGTTATTAAAATACCATTCAACCATGTCATTGCCCACAATAGAAGTCGGAGCAAGAGAATACGGAAAAAATCCACAGGATTTATCGGAAGTATTAGTCACAAAACATTTTATTCGAAAATAGCGAATATCTCCCACAAACAAATCTCTGTCTACAAACTCCTCTATATATTCTTTTACATATTCTTCCTGACTCTGCAAAAATCCCCGTTTCTTATAATAGGAATCGATTTTTTCATAATCCTCTATCAGCTCTGCCTCTGAAACATTCCAGAGCAAACCTTCTATATTCATATCTTCACCCAGTTCATATAACTGTTTTGGAGTTTTTACAGAAAGTTGCTGTTTTGTTTCCTGCTCTTTATCTTTTATTAAATATGGGCGGAAAAACAAGACTATTGTTGTTATAAATAACACTGCAAGTAAAATACCTCCAAAAATTCTCTGTCTTTTTTTCATAATATATTCTCCTTTTGTTTTTTCATCAATATTATGAGTAAACTGTCGGCTCACAACATATTTCACGTTCTCAAAATATCATTTTTATAATCATATTGCCAACCAAAGATATCTTTTATATAAGTGTTGTTAAACAATTTTTACATAATCTTCCGCTATAAAAATATAACGCTCCCCTGATAATTTTCACCAGCAAAAGACAGGCAGCTTATAGTGTAACAATCTGACTTTTCATGGCTCATTCTATATGTATATAACCAGTTTGTCACCCTGAATAATGCTTTTAAGCATTATTCAGTTATGTTATCAACAGCTCCAAATATCGTCCTTTTTTCTGCCTTTTTCATAAATTCACGTTCCTTTTCCCTTCATGTCTCTATATTTTTTACTATTTTCCCTTATTTAATATTTCCTTATTTAATACTTTCCTTATTTTTATATCTCCCTTATTTTAATTCAATCTTCTGTATCGGCTGTTCAGAATAGTCAATATCTATATATTCTCCCCCGTTAAAATACAATGCTCCCTCATTATAAATTTCCGGCGGCAGAAGATATGCTGCCTGCAATGTTACGCTCTGCCCTTCTGCTATATGTTCTGCGTTTATATGTCCAGTCCGTCCACTTTCAGTACGATTTTCTGTTACAATCCAGTCATCAGCGGTTCCAAACACCCATCTTTTCTCATTTTTATCTCTGGTATACAGATAGGTCCATGGATAAAAATCAACCTTAACAACAGAATCATATTCTTTCTTCACTGATTTATCCTGTATTGGCTTGATAAAATTAATATCCAGAAGCAGTATTTTCATTTGATTCTTGCTGTATCCATAAGACTGTTCATAACATTCCGCCATTTTCTGCAAAGCTTCCCTGTCTGCAAAATCTTTTGGAAGTGTCTCCCAGTCTACTACCTTTGCACCAGAAAGCTGTGTATTTATGCCACGTTTATCAAACAAATAATTTTCCTCTGTTACTTCCTCTTCATATTCTTTTACAACATCCTCCTTTTCATATAATGTCGGATAACCTTCCTCCTGATAGTTTTTCATATCGAGATTTGTCCACTGCCTGCATTTCATTTCCGGAACATTTCTCTGTTCGTCATAAGTATTTTGTGGCTCAGTATGGTCAATACCCATATGCTTCGGAGCAATATTCAGATGTATTTTATTCTCAACTCCCCCCTTATAATATGTCTTGTTTGGAGACAGAGAAAGAGTCGATAAATATAAATCATAGATATAACTTTTCTCTTCTTCATAACCTGAATATTCGCAATACTCTTCAATATATTCCACCTCTACGGTTTCCCCGCTTTCAATAGAAAAAGAAGCATAGTTTTCTTCTATCTGCTTTATCTCTCCTGTTTTAGAAACACATTTAATATCTGAAGCATAACTGCCAAGCAACAAATCCTCAAATTCTCCATCTTTATAAGAATTATAAAACTGCATTCCGGAACAGCTATACTCCTTATGAACCTGTGAAGTATTTGTAATAGTTGCTCTTAAAACAAGAAATTGCACTTCTTCCTCAAAATATCTCATATGATTACTTTTTACCCATTCGGCAGGATTTATCAGGCCCTGTGGTCTTGCATGATAATACCCGTCCAAACTGTTATAATCCTCAATAATCTCCGCACTCGTAATTGTCCATGTAAGTCCGTCACATTCAACCTCCTCCCCAAGCTCATAAATCTTTTTTTCCGGCACCTTCAGTTTAGGCTGTTTGATACCACTCTCTGTCTCCTTCTCTGTAAAAAATTTTTGAATACCTCCTACATCATACTGCCAGCAATACATTCCTACTACTCCTGCAAACATTATGCCAAGCGTTGTTCCAACAAATATTTTTCCTGCCTTCTTCATGATTAACTTCCAATCCTTCCTTTCCATCATTTTTTCTTTTGAGATATCTCCTTACATATTAAGTACGTTTTTTTTTTGATTGCTTGCAAAAAAAATTTAAAAAATTAATTTTTTTAATAAAAGCAGTCAAAAGCTGATTTTCTAATAA
>ERZ778516.1926-NODE-1926-length-14781-cov-7.879669_pt1 | contig 14781 bp, 11 predicted proteins | sample MGYA00510342_ERZ778516 | MGnify/ENA primary metagenome ERZ778516 (study PRJEB29527, sample SAMN07138961) | mouse gut metagenome | material: feces | host: mouse | place: China:Nanjing | collected 2016-01-25 ...
TTTCATAATGTGTACCCTTATGTGAGCCTGCTGGATCAGAGCAGGTCTGTGCCTGCTGGGGCACTAAACTAAACCACAAGCTCCAGCAGCTTCCCTGCTTCCTGTGCCATATGCTCGGAAACCGCCTTGCTGTTCTGGGAGATCTGGACGTTGCTGTCTACCACGTTTGCAATTACATCCAGCCCTTCCACTACCTGCGATACCGTGTCTACATTTTGCTTTACCATATCTGTAATTTCCTTGACGCTGCGGCTTGCTTCCTCGATCTCGGTTACGACGGTTGCAAACTCTTCCGCTGTCTGCTTTGTAATCAGCCGTCCTTCTTCCACTGCCTGGATCGAGTTGGTAATCAGCTCGCTTGTCTGGCGGGCTGCCTGCGCGCTTCTGGCTGCAAGGTCGCCGACCTGCGTCGCGACAACGGCAAAGCCTTTTCCTGCCTCGCCGACCCTTGCCGCCTCAATCGAAGCATTTAAAGAAAGCATATTGGTCTGCTGCGCAATAGCGTCTATTTCTCCAATGATCTTTTCGATCTCTGCGGACATTGCGCTGATTTTTTCGATCGCAGTCTCTAATGTCTGCATCTGCAACCCGGTTTTTTCGACTTTCTGTGCCGCAGCAAGTGCCGCGCCTGCCGCGTTTTTAGACACACCGGCGCTGGCATTTAGCTCCTGTACCAGATTGTCCATTACAACGCCCAGATCTTTGACCGCGCGCTCCTGCTCGTTTGTCCCGTTATGGATCGCGTCCGCGGTAGAAAGCGTCTCCTGGGATACGCCGTCCAAGCCGGCACAGACGTTTTTAATATTTTCAATTAAAGACTGGTTGTTTGCCATATCCTGCTGCTGTTTGGCAATCAGCTCTTCATTTTCCGCCATGTTTTTGCAGATCGATTCGACCATCTTGTTCACGCTGCTGCTCAACATGGAAAATTCCGGCGTACTCTGTTCATCTACAACGATGCTGAAATCGCCGTCGGATATTTTTTTCACTGTAGTAGTAATGCGTAAAATTCCGCTGACAATCTTATGATCGATCATCCGGTTGATAAAGTACAAAAGTACCGAAAAGATTATAAAAATACTAAAAGACATTACAATCGTCTGAATAAACTGGTTCCGGTAATACTCGGCAAGCGGCAGAAAGGTGCCGATATACATCCCGTTATATTCCTGTGAGACATACTTTCCGCTGACGCCGCAGATCGTCGCAGAGCCTTTTCCCTCCTCTAACGGGATACCCGCTTCCTGTGCAGGCTTTCCGATCCATTCCGCATCCGGGCAGGCAAGCACAGTGCCTTCTGCTGCATCCGCCGCATAAATACAGCCGCTGTCCCCAAATCCAATATCGTTTAAGACGACGTCGATTTTTGTTCCGGCAAGCATATTTTCAAGCACTTCCGGGCGGATACCGACCTGTACAAACCCAGGCGCGTCTTTTCTGGCTACGCCGATATACTGCACGACAATTCCCAACGCTACATTGACCGTCGGTTCCTGTACGATTTCTAAGGACGGGTCTTCAATAATCGGCATAAATACCGCGGACTGATCCCCGCTGCCCATATAAAAGCCCAGATATTCGTCGACCGTGCTTTGTATAATAATTCCCTCTTCATTTATAATATTCAGCTCATATACCATCAGGCGCTCCTTGACCTCTTCCAGCCTGTCAGCGTCTTCTAAAATACGCGGGTCTAAAGCAAGCATCTCTGCAAAGGCACGCGATTTTGCCAGGTTGTTCTCACCAAGCGTATTTTTTAAGTCCGCAATATCCTCATCGTTTTTCACAAGCCTTTCCCTGACAATTTCCAGGCTTTTTGTACTGTTTGCCATATGATTCTGCTTTGACACAAGCATCTGGATAAATGCCGCTACGCCAATATTGACGATCAAAGCAGCAGCCATACAAAAGCACAGGCTTTTCGTAAATATTTTTTTCATAGTGTTCCCCCAACTGTTTTTATATGTAAAATCTGATACCGCAAAAACAAAACTACATAAGTGGAGCGATTGCTTTCATCAGGTATCCTGTCATCTTGACCTTAAAGCTTTCCCGGCGTACCGTTTCCTTTGTGACCTGCCTGCATTTTGCAAGCGTCGCCTGAAAATCGTCCTCTATCTGCGGGATGCAGCCAGCCTTATATAAATAAGTGGCACATTCAAAATGATGGTACAGGCTGCGGTAATCCAGATTGATCGTTCCAACCACCGCTTCCCTGTCGTCGCTGACAAATACTTTGGCATGGACAAAGCCCGGCGTATATTCATAGATCTGAATGCCGGATGCAAGCAGGGACGGATAATGTGTTTTTGCCAGCGCATAAGGCACCTCTTTATCAGGAATGCCAGGCAAAAGCAGCACAACCTCCACGCCTCTTTCCGCCGCAAACTTTAACGCTGTCTCCGTTTCCCCGTCTAAAATAAGGTACGGCGACATAATGTGCACATAGGAAACCGCACGATTTAAAATATCCATATATACCCGTTCGCCTACCTTGTCATTATCCAGCGGGCAGTCTCCGTATGGGATCACCCAGCCTTTTGCATTCTCTCTTGGATTTACCGGATACGATAAAAATCTGGCATATTCCTTCTCCTTTTTGTCCATATCCCACATCTGCAAAAACATCAGCGTAAAGCTCTTTACCGCTTCGCCTTGCAGCATGACCGCCGTATCCTTCCAGTGCCCAAACCGTTCCTTTTGGTTGATATACTCATCCGCTAAGTTCACGCCTCCGTTAAAAGCCGTATGTCCGTCAATCACAAGGATCTTCCTGTGGTCTCTGTAATTATAGTGCGTGGAAATAAAGGGAGCAACCGGAGCAAACATCTTGCACTTGATCGAAAGGGCACGCAGCCGTTTCGGATAATCATGCGGCAGCAGGGAAAACTCACATGTGCCGTCATACATTACCCGTACATCCACGCCCGCAGCCGCTTTTTTTACCAAAATCTCCAGGATTGTCCCCCACATCACTCCTTCATCTACAATAAAATATTCCATAAAAATAAAATGTTCTGCTGCCTCCAACTGCACAAGCATTTCCCGAAACTTCTCTTCCCCTGATGGGAAATACGTGACAGCCGTCTTTTCATAGACCGGATAACAGCCGCTTCTTTGTATATACCTTGCCAGTGAAGCCGCTCCGCAATTTTCCCTTGTGAACCGTTCCATGACCCCCGTCTCCTGCACAATGCACGACTTCGACTCCGCAATCACATCGTTGACCCATTTTTTTAAGGCACGGTGCCCGATATTGCTTTGCGTATACAAAAATAAAAGCACGCCAAATACCGGAAGCAGCATAATCACGATCAGCCATGTTATCTTTGCTGTCGGATTCAGCCTGCTGTTTAACAAATAAACGACCATTAGAAATGTAAATAATACACTCCCGCCCATCACATGCGGCAAAAAATCTTCAAACCACAAAAAGATATCAAATAAAAACCGTACCTGAATAAACAGCAGAAACAAAATCAGCCCAAAACGGCTGAAAATGGCATGAGAAATCCCCTTCTGCCCCTTTTTAATAAGGCGAAGCCCTTTGTTTTTATAATCGATATGCATATCGCTTCCTCCCTGCAAGTCTATTTTATCTTATATGAGACAATCTGGCAACAGACAAAACTCCGCAACTTTTGCTACATTTTGGAAATCAAAGAACACAGATTTGCCGCTTTACTTTTTCCTACGGATGCGTATAATAATAGTAAGAAGACAAATCCGCTGTCAGCCTGACAGCCACATAAAGGAGCAAGAAAACCGCTATGACCATACATGAATCCGCCGAAAACTATTTAGAAACAATTCTTATTTTAAGCAAAGCGCTGCCTGTCGTCCGTTCCGTGGATATCGCAAATGAGCTTGGATTTAAAAAGTCAAGCGTCAGCGTCGCGATGAAAAACCTGCGGCAAAACGGCTATATTACCGTAACCGGCGCGGGCTTTATCTATCTGACCGATTCTGGGCAGGAGATCGCTTCCAGAATCTATGAACGCCACGAGTTTTTTTCTCAATGGCTCAAAAGGCTGGGCATCGATGAGAAAACAGCGGCCGAAGACGCCTGCAAAATGGAGCACTATATGAGCGCTGCAAGCTTTGCGGCAATTAAAAAATATGTAAATGAACACGGATAGTCATATTTTGTGCCTGACGTACATAGATTAGATCAACGAACAACATTCGCAGGTAATCTATGTGCAGTATCGCAGGCTTTTATCATCCTTTTGCTAATTTTACGGCAAGGCAGGGAGAATTTGAACATATCTTGCAGCAAATGGGACAGTGCCAGACACACCGCGGGCCGGATGAGGCTGGCATCTTTTTAAACAGCGAATGCGGCTTGTCGCATACAAGGCTGTCTATTATCGACTTAAAAAACGGCAGCCAGCCGATGACGCGTTCCCTTGGCAGCCAGCTATACCATATCGTCTATAACGGCGAAATCTACAATATGAAAGCACTCCGCAAGTCACTGTTCGCACGTGACGTCATACCAAAGACCTCTTCCGATACCGAAGTGATTCTTTTATCTTATTTAACCTTTGGGGAAGAATTTATCAGCAAATTAGATGGTATCTTTGCATTTGCCATCTATGACGAATTTCACAAAACTATAACGCTCTGCCGCGACAGCTTTGGCGTCAAGCCGCTGTTTTATACGGTCAGTGACGATACGCTTATTTTCTCTTCCGAATTAAAAGGGCTGTTCTGCTTTCCCGGCGTAAAGGCAAGGATTGATAAAAACGGCCTGAACGAGATCTTCGGCATCGGCCCCGCAAGGACTCCAGGAAGCGGTGTTTTTGCGCAGATCCACGAACTAAAGCCTGGCACCTGCCTGACCTGCAGCCCCTTTGGGCTGTTTACGCATACATATTTCCGGCTGCAAAGCCGCCCGCATGAGGACACGTACGAGGACACGATCGAAAAGACACGGTTTTTGATCACAGATGCCATCAAGCGCCAGATGGTATCTGACGTGCCGGTCTGTACGTTTCTCTCCGGCGGTGTGGATTCCAGCCTAGTTTCCGCTGTCTGTGCCAAAGAGCTTGCCGCACAGGGACAGACGCTTACGACTTATTCTTTTGACTTTACAGACAATGACAAATATTTTCAGGCAAACAGCTTCCAGCCATCGATGGACCGTCCGTTTGCAAACAAAATGGTGGAATTTCTGCATACCGACCACCATTACCTAGAATGCGGCAGCCACACACAGGCAGACCTGCTTTACGAATCCGTAGATGCGCATGACCTGCCCTGTATGGCTGATATTGACTCTTCTTTGCTCTATTTCTGCTCCGAAGTGGCAAAGCAGCACAAAGTCGTGCTGACCGGAGAATGCGCAGACGAGGTATTCGGCGGCTACCCGTGGTTTCATAAGGATACGTTTTTAAACTGCAATACATTCCCGTGGACACCGGATTTATCTCCACGAAAACAATTATTAAATAAAGACTTATTAAACGAGCTGGATATGGACGCCTATGTGCAAAACGCTTATGAAACCGCGGTTCGTGAAATCTCCGTCCTGCCTGGCGAAAGCCAGACCGAAGCAAACCGCCGCCGGATCGGATATTTAAACATCCGCTACTTTATGCAGACGCTGTTAAACCGGATGGACCGCACAAGTATGCACTCTGGGTTAGAAGCCCGCGTACCGTTTGCCGACCGGGCGCTTGTCGATTATGTATTTAATATTCCGTGGGAAATGAAAGCAAAAGACGGCATTGTAAAAAACGTACTGCGCCAGGCGGCAAGGACGCTGCTGCCGGATGAGATCTTATTCCGCCAAAAAAGCCCGTACCCAAAGACCTACCATCCTTACTACGAAAAGCTGCTCTCTAAACGCCTGCGTGCCGTATTAGAGCAGCCGGACTGCCCGCTGCGCCCGCTTGTAGACACGACCGCCGTTTCGTTATTTTTAGATAAAACAAAAGACTACGGAGCGCCGTGGTACGGCCAGCTAATGGCAGGTCCGCAGATGATCGCCTATCTGTTGCAGGTCGAATATTTCCTGCGCAAGTACCATGTGGAAATCGTAATGTAAGTAACCCAAATACAGCATTTGCCAAAACGTGTTTGAAAGCCAAAAGCAGGCTACAAACACGTTCGGCAAATCAGCAGCGGTTTATTGCGGTGCTAAAATCACCGGCTGAAGCTGCTTTCCGTTTAGCGCTGCGTGCAGTGTATCATAAATAAGATCTGTATGCGCGATCATGGAATTTGTTTTCTTTGCAAAATTATCCTGCCCAAACGGCACGAAATAAATGTGTTTCATATTCATCAGCATTCCGATATTTTTAAAATTCATCCCAAGGGCATCGTTTGTAGAGATCGAAAGGATCAGCGGTTTTTCATTTCTAAGATGCGCCTTTGCCGCCATCAAAACCGGCGTATCCGTAATGCCCGCGCAAAGCTTTGCCATCGTATTGCCGGTACAAGGCGCAATTACCAGTGCATCCAAATATCCGCCCGGCCCGATCGGTTCCGCTTCTTGTATCGTACCAATCCCCTTTTCCCCTGTAATTGCCTCGATGTCTTTGCGAAACTCAGCCGCGCTGCCAAATCGTGTGTCCATCTGCTGTACGTTATTAGAAAAAATCGGAACGATCCTGATATCGTGCTGTGCAAGCTGTGACGTAACTTCCTTTATTTTCGCGAATGTGCAAAAAGAGCCTGTAAATGCAAGGCCCACTGTCAGCTTCTGCTCCTGCGTCATAGGATTTCCCCTCTCTGAAATTAAATTGTTTCAAAAAAATTCAAATACGATTCAATAATGTGATACAGCAGCTTCGCTGCGGATTTTGGCGCGTACTTTGCCGGAAGCCCGCCGCAGAGCTTCGCATTCATGCCCTTTTGCGCACAATACGCATAATCTATGCCGCCTGGTGCAGAAGCGATATCGATCAGCACCGCATCTTGACGGATATATGACAGCCGCTGTGCACCCAGTACAGGCGCCGGAACCGTATTAAAAATATAAGAAAATCTGTGAAAAAACTGTGCGTCCGGCACATGACCGTCCGTCTCCCTCTCCGGCTCCAAGGAACAGTTCGCAACCGTCATTGCGCCTGCTTCATACTCTGGCGTCTCCTCTGACGCCTGGACAGCCTTAAAACCGTACGCCTTTGCAATCGCCAGCTTTTCCTGGTCTTTTTCGTACACCGTAACCTTACCGCCTACTGCCTGCAAACGCTGTGCCAAAACCTGCCCGCACCTGCCATAGCCCATTACGAGCATATCCGCGCCGCAGAGCACTTCTTTTCCAGACAGGATTGCTTCGGCAAGCGCCCCTTCCGCCGTAGCCACAGCATTTGTATATGCAGCGCCTTCCTCTTTTAAATAGTCGACAAAAAAGATGCCCTGCCTGCGTTTGTACTCCACGACCTCAGGCGGAAAATTACATCCAAATACATATTCACCAGCCTGCAATTTGTCCGCGATCTGTTCCAGATATTCCCCGCTTTTTGCCACCGGCAGCATCACTGCGTCATATCCTCCGTCCAGCCAGGAATCACAGTATGTCACCGTCTGTCCCTTGCTGCAAAGCATCTGGAACAAATATTTCTGGCGCTCTTCCTTTCCCAATATCAGAAAACGTCCCATATCACTGCACCTCCACTATAGTTTATGCGAAAATCACCAGACGGTTCCATCACTTTTGTCAAACAAAATAAACGTTAAAAGCGGAAACTTCAAAATAATCCTGGCTGATTTGGAAAATGCCAAAGTAGAAACAGTCATATGCGACGGGACAGGCAGCGACAACATAGATAATTATAGGCTGCCTGCCGGAGAATACTTTATTCGATTTGTTGGAGATCGGGCAAAGATAAACGGGCAGTTTTATTTTTCTTAGGCAAAAAGGCACTTGCAATCAAACTTGAGGTATGCTATATTATAGACACAAACAATGAGCAACCGCCCATAGTATTCCCAACGGGATACAAGGGAAGTTGACCAGTTGATAAGATAGCGATGCCACCCATTGACCGATCAAAGTACAAGGGTGGCTTTTGCTATGTATGATTACTTACTTTCACAAACAAAGCCGCAAAACATTTTGTTTTGCGGCTTTGCGGTCGTTATCTTACCATGTAGCAATCTTTCTCGGCTCCTGAACTGTCTGAACTTTTATCATATTGGTCGTGCCAGCCATGCCAAGCGGCACGCCGGAAGTAATCACAACCAGTTCGCCCGGATTTAAAAATCCGTAATCTCTTGCATTGCTGACCGAATGATTAAATAATTCGATCACATCATTTTCTTCCATAATCAGCAGCGGGCGCACTCCCCAGGAAAGGTTGAGCTGGCGTCCTACTTTTTCATCTATCGTACAGCCAATAATCTGGCATCCCGGACGATAGCGGGAGATCATGCGCGCCGATGTACCAGTTTTTGTAACGGTAAGGATCGCGCTTGCATTCAAATCATGTGCCGTCGTACAGGTCGCATGGCAGATGGCGTCGGTAATATTCGTACTTGCTTTATGGTCATAGCCAAAGAAACGCTTGCGGTAGTCAATGTCCTGCTCGGTACGTGTAGCAATCCGCATCATCGTCTGCAATGCTTCTACCGGATAGCGTCCTGCCGCGGTCTCACCTGAAAGCATAATCGCACTTGTGCCGTCATAAATCGCATTTGCCACATCCGTCGTCTCCGCCCTGGTCGGCCTTGGATTTTTCATCATGGAATCTAACATCTGTGTCGCGGTAATTACTTTCTTTCCGGCTTCGTACACTTTTTTAATAATCATTTTCTGAATCACCGGTACTTCTTCACTGGCGATCTCCACACCCATATCCCCGCGCGCAATCATAATGCCGTCGGATACTTCAATAATCTCGTCAATGTTGTCCACGCCTTCCCGGTTTTCAATTTTTGATATAATTTCTATATTTTTCCCGCCGTTATCAACTAAAATCTTGCGGATCTGACGCACATCATCGGCACGTCTTACAAACGAAGCAGCGACAAAATCAAAATCTTTTGCAATACCGAATAAAATATCGTTTCTGTCCTTTTCACTGACATAAGGCAGGGACAAATGCACATCTGGCACATTGACCCCTTTATTATTGGAAACAATTCCTCCGTTTACCACGCGGCAGACAATATCCTTGCCCTCGATCGCCTCGACCTGCATTTCAATCAGCCCGTCATCCAATAAGATACGTTTGCCTACAGAAACATCTTTATACAGCTCTTTGCATGTAATCGTTACCTGTTCCTCATTTCCTTCCACATCACCAAAGCAAAGGCGGAACAACTGTTCTGGCTTAAGCTCTACTTTTCCTGCCTTAAAAGACTTTACCCGAATCTCCGGCCCCTTGGTGTCTAACAGCGCTGCAATCGGCTTTTGGTATTTCGTGCGCGCTTCCTTTAACGCATTCAGCCTTTTTTCATGCTCCTCATAATTGCCATGAGAAAAATTAAATCTGGCAACACTCATTCCCTCTTGAACCAGTGCATCCAAAATGCCAGGCTGATCTGTAGCAGGACCTAAAGTACAGATAATTTTTGTCTTTGTCATGATTCTTCCTCCTCATTTATGAAAAATAAAATTATTATATAATCCGATAGCCGTGGTTTAACGGGCCTCTGCCTGCTCCCAGATCCAGCCCGTCCAAAATAGCTCCCGTCACATACTGCTTCGCATGTTGCAGCGCATCCGGCATATTCCGCCCCTTTGCCAATTCACACGCAGCCGCGGCAGAAAGCGTACAGCCTGTCCCATGCGTATTCGGATTGTCAATACGCGTGGCGCGCATCCAGTAAAACTGCCCGCTGTCATACAGCAGGTCATCCGCCGCCCCAGACCGATGGCCGCCCTTGCACAGCACTGCGCATCCAAACCTGTTTGCAGCCGCCTGTGCTGCACGCTGCATATCATGCGCATCCTTAATCGCAATCCCAGTCAGCCGCTCAGCCTCCGGTATATTCGGCGTCAGCAGCGCCGCCAGTGGAAACAGTTCCTCCATCGCACATTTTAACGTTTCTTCTTCCATAAACTGCGTCCCGCTCGTAGATGCCAGTACAGGATCAATCACCACCTGCTTTGCCTTGTACTTTTGAAGCCTTTGGCTTACGACATGCACTGCCTGTGCTCCTACGATCATACCAACCTTGACCGCACGCGGCGCAAGATCCGTAAAAACAGCATCCATCTGCATACCGATAAACTCTGGCGAAACCTCCGCAATCCCCTGCACGCCTGTCGTATTCTGCGCCGTCAGCGCCGTAACCACACTCATGCCATACACACCGTGTGCCAAAAATGTCTTTAAGTCTGCCTGTATGCCGGCACCTCCGCTGCAATCGCTGCCTGCAATCGTCAAAACTGCGTTCATATGCTTTTTCTCTCTTTTTGTTTCATGATTTTTCCAGAACCAAAATAATTATATCACAAAATACTATCCGCCTGCAATCCGTCTTTTTAAAAAAACAAGCGCCAAAATCCCCTGTGCCAAAGGATTGTGACGCTCGTTATCCACTATTTCATTTTCTCCAGTCATCCAGCATCTCGCTCACGGTCTGTTCCAGTGCAATCTGCGGCGCCCATTCCGTAACCTCCTGCATCTTCCTGATATCCGCTTCGATTACCGGCACCTCAACAGGGCGCAGCCTGTGGGGATCTACTTCCACCCGAATGTTTGCCGTCGAATGATCCAGTACCATCCGAAGCATCTCGCGGATACTTCTGGCGTGTCCGCTCCCGACGTTATAGGTCTCGCCTGCCTTGCCGCACTCCGCCAGCATTGCATACGCACGCACGACGTCACGTACATCTGTAAAATCCCGCTTTACATCCAGATTGCCGACACGGATCACCGGTTCCTGCCGCCCCGCTTCGATCTGAGCCGCCTGCCTGCAAAAATCCGCAACTGCAAACACCGGCGACTGGTTTCGCCCGATATGGTTAAACGGGCGCACCATAATCACTTCCAGCCCATACGCCTGCGCATAAATCCTTCCGATCATATTTTGACATGCCTTGGACGCTGCATAAATATTTCCGGGACGCAGGCACACCGTTTCCCGCACAGGGATTTCCTGCGGCAGTACGCTGCCATATTCCTCTCCTGATCCGACCAGCAGCACACGCGCCTTTTTGCAAGGCTCCTGCCCGGCTGCAATTTCCCGCAGCGCTTCTAGCACATGCAGGCTCCCTTTGATATTGACGTCCGCCGTCAGCTCTGGCTTTTTCCACGAAAGCGCCACCGAGCTTTGCGCGGCAAGATGAAAAATAAAGTCCGCCTTCCACTCCCGCAGCAGCCGCAGCACTGCTTCTTTCTCTAAAATATCCAATGCAAATACTTCTGCATCCTGCCTTACAAACGTATCCGCTTCCCCCGGCATTTTCGTCACTGCAACTTTATGCCCAAGCGAGCGCAGGTGCGCGGCAAGATACGCCCCGACAAACCCTGTCCCGCCAATAATCAGCGACTTCATGCAAATTTCCCCATCTGAATTTCCTGTCCGACCAGCTCCATATCGCTTTTTACCATGCGCCCGACCAGATCTTCAAAAGAGACTGTCCGCTTCCACCCAAGCTCCTTTTCCGCCTTCGACGGGTTTCCCCACAAAAGCTCCACTTCCGCCGGGCGGAAAAACTCTGGATTGACTTTCACTACGACACTGCCGTCCGCCTGGTTCCTGCCAACCTCGCGAATGCCTTCGCCCTCCCATGCAAGCGCGATTCCCGCACAGTCAAACGCTGCCTGCACAAACTCCCGCACTGTCCTCGTCTCATTCGAAGCGATCACATAGTCCTCCGGCTTTTTATTTTGCAGCAGCAGCCACATCGCATAGACATAATCGCTCGCATGTCCCCAGTCGCGCTTCGCATCCAGGTTGCCAAGCTCCAAACAGTCCTGCACGCCCTGCCTGATACACGCAGCCGCATAGGTAATCTTTCGTGTCACAAACTCCAGCCCCCTGCGCTCGCTTTCATGGTTAAACAAAATACCGCTGCACGCAAACATGCCAAAGCTCTCACGGTAATTTTTCGTAATCCAGTACCCATACAGCTTTGCCACTCCATACGGGCTTCTCGGATAAAACGGCGTCCGCTCTGTCTGCGGCATTTCCTGCACCTTGCCAAACATCTCCGATGTCGCCGCCTGGTAAAAATGCGCCTGCGGCTTTACAATACGCACCGCCTCCAGCATATTTGTGACGCCGATGGCGTCAATATCCGCCGTCGCAACCGGCTGCTCCCAGCTTGTCCCAACAAACGACTGCGCAGCCAAATTATAAACTTCATCCGGCTGTGCCGCCCGCATCGCGTTTACCAAAGATACCAAATCCGTCATATCTGCATATATAAAATGGATTTTGTGCCGGATATGTACGACGTTGCCGTAGTCTACGACACTCTTGCGGCGCATGATGCCGTAGACTTTGTACCCTTTTTCCAGCAGCAGCTCAGCCAGGTAGGAACCGTCCTGGCCGGTGATGCCGGTGATTAATGCTGTTTTCATTATTCTAATCCTCCTTAGCCAATTTATCATATCCTTGTCTTATACGAAATTCCTGAGAATTCAAAAAATCATAAAAAACATCTTCTCTGCTAACTCCTTTCTCTAAAGTTTTTACCCAAGAATCTCTTTCTTCGGAGCTTTCCTTTCTACCAAGTATCGATGAATATAAAAAATCTATATAAGTATCATCTGAAAATATACTTATTACATCTTCATCACGAATTGCTGCATACATTTCCAAATAAGCTTTTTTATCCAAATTTCTAATTCCTTCAGCTATGTATGCTTTTTCCTCATTTCCTAAATCCATACCATATTTATCCATCCATGAACTCACAAAAGCATATCCTGGTTTTAACATTCCATCAAAAATTTCCAAACTTGATATATCATATAAATAGAGCAACTCATCTTTAGATATAATTGGGGATACACCTATACCTTGATAAAATTGTAAAAGCAATGTTCTTTTTTCGTCGTCATATCCAGATAAATCAATATAAACTGCATCAAAACCTGCTTCTTTTATTGAAGACAAAAACAAGTAGCTCATCCCTTCATCAATGTTTAATGATCCCGCCAAAAGATTTCTTCCTTTTATTCCTCCATAACTCCATTTCAATGTATCTGTAAATAAATATCCAATGAAATGTTTATAATCAAAATCTGCACTGACCTCTGGAAAATCTAAATATGGTAATTGATAAACCATTGCATTTTTCTCTAATTGACCTTCTACCTGAGAAAAAAATTCTTCATATTGTTCCTGTTTGTTTTTTAAAGCCTTCTGATTATTTTTATCTGAATAATTTACCTGATCTACGAATCCAACCATTAATACCGCTGCACATACGATTCCTAAAACCCATTTTCTATTACTTCTTACAATCATAAAAAGATGTGCAATCATAACAAGTGACAACCCTGCTATATATATAGAACACCTATTGTAACATCTAATCTGTGCTGTAACAAAATAGTTGAATATTTCACCAAATCCCCCAATCATACCCATCAATAACAAACTAAGAGTTGCTAATGACAAAAAATCTACTAACAACCACTTATCTTTCTTCTTTTTCTCTCCTAAAGAAATAGAAACAAACATTGTAATACATAATATCAAAAATCCAATAGACGCAACTAATCCTAAACTAGAAAATGCATTTTCTGTTACTAGAGGAGCTTTAGAACTATATTCTTGATTTAATGAACGAAAGACAGAAAACCTTGAGTAACTTGGAGGCAAAAGCATCTGCACTATTTTCAAACCATATATTTCTTGTTCTATATAGCTCCTTTTTCCCACAATTTGATTACTCCCGTATATAAAACTATATACTATTTTAGGCAATAAACTCAAAAAAATTGTTACCAATACTAAGCTTCCAATCCATAATTGTCCTAATAAATCTTTTTTATGTTCTAATTTTAGAAAACGCATAAAATATGCTGTCGCCAAAACAATTAGTCCAAACGCATAATAGTACCCATAGCCGATCCCCAATAATACTCCACATACCCATATTTTCCATCTATCTTTTTTTTCTTCTTTAATAATCCCTAAAACATTTAGTGATAAATACATAGTCAATGCAAATGACATATAATTACTCAAAACAGCATGTCCCAAAAACCGAAAAAAATGAAATGGCGCAACTGTAAAAAGAATACTAATTGTAAACGAGATTACACTACTCATTTTCAGTTTTTTTAATAATATTGCCATACTTAAAGCATCTAATAAAAATGTAATTATTAGATATATATATTGTGTCCTAGGTATACTATCTGTAAAAATAGTAATACTCCATAAAATCAGTGACATTAGTAAATCCTGTACGGGCCAATCTATAAATGATGATGTTTCTGGAGCTCCTAACCTTTTATTAAACCATATACCAGAAATTCCATTTTCCTGAATACTTTTTATAATCGTACTTAAAAGAGTCCCATCTCCCTGAAAACTGCTATAAACATCAAAATTAAAATTTATTCCTAAAGATATATAACCAATAGTCAATGATACTATTATGACCAGCAAATAAAAAAATAAATTTCTGTTCAGAATCAATTTATCTTTCATCTTTTCAAACTCCTTGTTGTGAAAATGCCTTAACTTAGACTATAGTTTATTCAGATATGGATACAATGTTCTTTCAATAGCTGGAACCATATCCTGACATTCATTTCCAGTCGGCAGATTTGGAATTAACCCACACTCTTTTTTATAATGTATTTCATAAATAAACGGAGCTGATGGAATTCCATATTTTTTTATTTCAATTTCATC
>ERZ778516.1927-NODE-1927-length-14776-cov-5.436383_pt1 | contig 14776 bp, 10 predicted proteins | sample MGYA00510342_ERZ778516 | MGnify/ENA primary metagenome ERZ778516 (study PRJEB29527, sample SAMN07138961) | mouse gut metagenome | material: feces | host: mouse | place: China:Nanjing | collected 2016-01-25 ...
ATCAATTTTATATCAAATATATGGAAACCGCACACCCACCATATAAATTGGAATGGTATCAAACTGATCGCTATGCCCGCCAGTTGTTTTCTTTGCTACAATCCCCCTGTCAACCAGCTTTTTATCTATAAAAACTTTTAAGGACGCTGGTGCTCCAGTATTGGTTTTAACTTCCAGCCCATATATTGTATTGTCTTTCCCCAAAATCATAAAATCCAATTCATACCCGCCATAAATCGAAAAACATGGCGATTCCCCTTTTACCAGCTTTTCTCCTGCTCTTTTTTTATATAAACGCATCAATTCCGTATAAACAAAATTCTCTGATAAAAAAACATCAATATTATCTTTGGGCAATGCAGTCTGTTCCGCCACATAAGACGCAATCCCACAGTCCATATAATATAGACGCCTCGCAGGAATATAATCGTTAACATCGCCATTATTGTATAAGCCGCATTCCCCGATAATCCCCGAATAGCCCAGCCACGCAACCGCATTGGATATTTCAGTGCGGCTAATCATCTGCTTGGGGGAATTCACTGCGATTTCTGTTTTTGTCATACCTGTAATGGTTTCTACCAATTTACTGCCTGTTCCCCGCTTTTCACGACACATTTCTTTTAGCGCCTCTGTATACACTGTCCGAAATATCAAAGGTTCTTTGGATTCACGAAAGTAATTGCGTGATTCCTTTTCAAACGTTATCAGCAGATTTTCAATCACTTCATAGCACTTAACAATATTATGTGTTTTTGCATATGCCTTTACTGCTTCGGGATATCCGCCGACTTTCTTATACAGTTCATACAATTTATATAATTCATTATAACCAGCGCATGATTCCCTGTTTTCCAAATCCTTCTTACACAGAGAAGCATTCTCTTCCCCGCCGTATAAATCTAATGTTTTCAATAAATCTTCTTTTTCAAATATCCGGCAGAATTCCGAAAAAGAAAGCGGATACATATATAAATAAGCAACTGTTCCTGCCGGCTGAAAAAACTCTTTATTTAATGTCTGTCCCAAATAGCTTCCTGTCACAATAAGGTCACAATCCAAATTTGCGCGAATCATCCGAATGGAATTGTAAACCATAGGACTTACTTGAATTTCATCAATAATTATTATTGTTTTTCTACTATTGACAAAATGCGGAAGCTGTGCCCGCCTGCAATATTTTTCCATCTCTAACGGTGTACAGCCGCAACGCAGTACCTCAGTGAATTGATAAGAATCTTCAAATAAACTAATGTAAATTATATACTCATACTGTGCATAGGCAAACTTCAAAAGTTCCGTTGTCTTTCCAATCTGACGAGAACCCTCCAATTGCAGAACCTTGTGTAATGCATCTTGTTTCCAGCAAAGCAGTTCCTCCTGAATATCCCGCTGAAAATAATTTTCCTGCGCAATCAACTGATATTTTACACCATTTACCGCCTGCTGATAGGTGCATTTCGGCAAATTTTCGTTAGTGACAATATCCCCTTTTTCAGAAAGAAACAGATTTTCTATATATTGGATATTTTCTTTGATATTATAATCCGTATAGAAAACACCGTCAACAAGGAATCCAATTATTTGATTCTCTGTATCTTTTACACAGTGTGTTGCTGTCATTTGATACCTCCATTTTATCTGCTCTTCCCCGCCCTATCCGTCACGATTCTTCTGCATCCGTTTCGTGCGCCTGTTGAAAAAACGCATAAATCTTCTCCGCCACTTTTGTAGTAATCCCCGGCACTTCCAGAAGCGTATCCACATTCGCCGCACGCATTTCCTCTATCGACTTAAAATACTTCATTAATGCCTTTCTGCGGCTTGGGCCTACGCCGGGAATCTCCTCCAAAACGGAATGCACCTGTACCTTACTGCGCAGCGAACGATGATATGTAATCGCAAAACGATGCGCCTCGTCCTGAATGCGTGTAATCAATTTAAAACCTTCACTATTGCGGTCAATGGGCAGCTCCCTATTATTAAAATACAGCCCCCTTGTCCTGTGATTGTCATCCTTTACCATGCCGCAGACAGGAATCGAAATGTCAAGTTCTTCCAATACCTGCAACGCAATATTTACCTGCCCTCTGCCGCCGTCCATTAGCAGCAGATCCGGAAACTTTGTGAAACTGCCGAACTGTTCCTCCATGCCGTTTTCAGCATTTTTTAATTCTTCACGCTCGTCCAAACCATGCTGAAACCGCCTTGTCAATACTTCATGCATACAAGCATAATCGTCAGGGCCTGCCACAGTTTTCATGCGAAATTTACGATAATCGCTGCGTTTGGGCTTGCCTTTCTCATAGACAACCATTGAACCTACATTGGCAAAACCGCTGGTATTGGATATATCAAACGCCTCCATGCGTGTCAGCGGCCCAATCCCTAAAAGTTCTTCAATCTCCTTAACTGCGCCAATCGTTCTGCCCTCCTCACGGCGAATGCGTTCACGGTCTTGGCTTAACACCAACTGCGCATTGCGCGCTGCTAAATCCACCAGCTTTTCTTTCGCCCCTTTTTGCGGTACGCGCAAATGTACACGTGTCCCCTTGCGGCTTGTCAGCCAGCTTTCCACAAGTTCCATATCTTCAATCGGTTCCTGTAACATAATTTCTCTTGGAATAAACGGTGTCCCCGCATAGAACTGTTTAACAAAACTTGTTAATATTTTATCCGCAAGCGGTTCTTCTATCTGTGTCATATAGAAGTGTTCTCTGCCAATTAATTTCCCGTTTCTTAGGAAAAAGACCTGAACAACCGTTTCATTTCCATCGATTGCAAGCGCAATAATATCCTTATCTTCCCCTACATTATCCGACATTTTCTGGCTTTCGCTGACTTTTTTAATATTTTCAATTAAATCACGATATTTCATTGCTTCCTCAAATTCCATATTTTCGGAGGCTGCCTGCATTTTCTCCTTTAGTTCTTTGATAATTGGCTGCTGTTTTCCATTAAGAAACTCGATTGCCTGCTCTATCCGCTTCGCATATTCCTCCTGTGATACCCCTCCTAGACAAGGCGCACAACACTGGTTAATATGATAATTTAAACAAGGGCGTTCTTTTCCAATCTCCTTGGGCAGTTTACGGTTACACGTCCGCAGCAGATACAATTTATTAATAAGATCAATGGTTTCCTTTACACCGCCATTGGTAAAAGGTCCAAAATACTTCGCCTTATCCTTTTTCATTTGCCGCACCATAACAATCCGTGGAAATTCCTCTCCAAGCGTTACTTTAATATAAGGATATGTCTTGTCATCTTTCAGCAAAGTATTATACTTAGGAGCGTACTCTTTGATCAGATTATTTTCTAAGACAAGCGCTTCTAACTCCGAATCCGTAACGATATATTCAAACCGCGCAATCAATGAAACCATTTTGTCAATCTGTGGTCCACGCCCAATATTTTCCTTGAAATAAGAACGTACGCGATTATGCAGATTTACAGCCTTTCCAACATACAAAATCGTATCATCAGCATCATGCATAATATAAACACCCGGCTTTTTCGGCAGCTTCTTTAATTCCTCCTGCACATCAAAATCCTGATTCATTGATCTCTTCCTTTCGCTTCATACTTCCCGTCAGCCGCATACAGCATTACATATAATACGCAAGTAAATACTGTTCCTGCGCTTTACCTTCCTATTCCAATACATCAAACGCCTGACCTTTTGCCCACGGGCTGCCAATATCGCAGCGCCCATGATGATGTTGTTTCTGCGCCGTCCCCTGCGGCAAGTTTTCCACTGCCTCCACCTTTAAACGGCTTTCTTCCGAATTGGCAAAACTATCTAATATTTCCAGCATATTTTCGATATCGTTTTTATCCACACCGTCTGCCATACCCCGCTCCTTTTCCATATACTGCTCCAAAACACAAAAATCTTATCTCACAAAGCCCTGCAATACAAAATGGTATAATACATAGCTCTATTACACAATATCCCGCATTCCCTACTTATACTGCTTAACAGTTAAATTTTCCGAGTAACCTGACTACATAACGCCAGCTATATACGTTTAACCAGTACGGTAAATTCTGGCGTTATGTAGTATATAAAACATCGAAGGATACACATACCTGCTAAGGGACTGTGTATCCTATCTATTGCTTTATTACTGTCTTCCGTTTACATTCCTATCCCAAACCGCTCCAAACCTTGAATTGCCCATTTCTCCCGTGTCTTGTCTATCCATTTCTCCAGCCACGTCTTTTTCCGGAATTTGACTATCTTCTGATCGTTCCCCAGCCTCTTCACTACATACATCTTGATTGGTGGGCCGAATTGCGACTTCATTGTGCACATATTCGTTCTCCTGCGTCTTTTCCTGCGCATAATCATTCCCCCTCTGCTGCGACTGCACGCCGCCATAATAAGATTGTTGTGTCACTGTCTGCCCGCTGTTTCCTGTTTCTGCACCTAAAACTCCTGTATTCTGATATGCTGCTCCGTTCGCATTCTCTGTATTGGTCTGCTCCGATTCCTGCTGCATATCCAAACTCTGTATTTCTTTCGTATTATCTTCCATAGGTTTTTCAATTATTTTCTCTGTATTTATTTCCGCTGTGCCAATCTCTTTCTTCTCGTCAGGCTCCGGCAGTCCTTTTGCTTCGCGGAATATCTTCATAAATTCTTTTCCTGTAATGGTTTCTTTCTCAATCAAATGCGCTGCAATCTGATCCATAATCTCTCTGTTTTCGCGCAAAAGACCCAAAGCTTCCTCATATGCTTCTTTGAGTATCTGCATTACTTCCGCATCCACTTCTGATGCTGTATTATCAGCACAATTCATTGCACTTCTGCCGTCAAGATACTGACTCTCTACCGTTTCAAGCCCCATAAGCCCGAATTTCTTGCTCATACCATACCTTGTCACCATGGAACGCGCAATACTTGTCGCTTTCTCGATATCGTTGGAAGCGCCTGTTGTCACAGTATCAAACACAATCTCCTCCGCGGCACGTCCGCCAAGCAGCCCGACAATCATATCGTGTAATTCCGCTTGAGAATTTAAGTATTTCTCATCTTCCGGCACATGCATTACATAGCCAAGCGCACCCATTGTACGCGGCACAATTGTAATTTTCTGCACTGGCTCCGAATTTTTCTGCAATGCACTGACAAGAGCATGACCCACTTCGTGATAAGAAACGATTTTGCGCTCCTCCTTGCTCATAATGCGGTCTTTCTTCTCCTTACCTACAAGCACCACTTCTACCGCGCTAAACAAATCCTTCTGACTAACAAATTCTCTGCCCTCTTTAACGGCATTAATCGCTGCTTCATTAATCATATTGGCAAGGTCTGCGCCTACTGCGCCGCTTGTCGCAAGCGCAATTGCATCCAAATCTACAGTTTCATCCATTAATACATCTTTAGCATGTACTTTTAGTATATTAACACGACCCTTTAAATCCGGTTTATCTACAATAATCCGCCTGTCAAACCGTCCCGGACGAAGCAGTGCTTTATCTAATATTTCTGGACGGTTTGTTGCAGCTAAAATAATAATGCCCTTTTTGCCGTCAAACCCATCCATCTCTGAAAGAAGTTGATTCAGCGTCTGTTCGCGCTCCTCATTTCCGCCGCCGTATTTTGAGTCACGGCTTCTACCTATTGCGTCAATCTCGTCAATAAAGATAATACATGGTGCATTTTTCTCTGCTTCCTTAAATAAATCACGGACACGCGACGCACCGACACCGACATATAATTCAATAAAATCCGAGCCTGCAAGTGAGAAAAATGGCACGTGCGCCTCGCCTGCCACAGCTTTTGCAAGCATCGTTTTACCGGTTCCGGGAGGGCCTACCAGCAGCGCACCCTTTGGCAGCTTCGCACCAATTTTAGAATATTTCCCTGGATTATGCAGGAAATCCACAACCTCCTGCAAGGACTCTTTTGCCTCGTCCTCACCAGCCACATCTTTAAACGTAATCCCCGTTTCCTTCTGCACATAAACTTTAGCATTGCTCTTGCCCATGCTGAACGCACCGCCGCCGCCCGTCATTCTGCGCAGAAGCAGGCTTAAAAGCCCCCACATCAATAAAACTGGCACAATATAATACAGAAGCGACATAATAATTCCCGATCCGTCTGGCACCGTACCGCTGACCTCCACGCCAGCCGCCAACAACCTTTTGGTCAGGGTTTCATCCTCCTCGATTTTTCCTGTGGTATATGTGATCGTTGGCTGGTAGTAGTACATTGGCTTTGAGCTTTCCTCCTGCACCTTAGGCACAATCACCAGATGACTTGACTCAATCTTCACCGACTGCACCTGTCCCTTCTCGACCATTTTAATAAATTCATTGTAAGGAATTTCCTTATTTGTCGCATGTGTCACGGCGCTTGTAAAATAGCTGATACACAAAAGCGAAATTAACGCTGCCACAAGCATAATCAAAAGACTCTGCTTCTTGGGATCTTTTCCACCGTTATTGTTGCCATTCCCATTACCGCCTCCAGAACCGCCGTTATTGCGGTTGGAATTGTTGTCATAGTTATCAATTTGATTGTTATTCATATTTTATATAATAATCCTTTCATTTGGTCTATACGATCTCGTCTTTTTAATTAAAATATAAAAAGCCACTTTTGGTCTATACGATCTCGTCTTTTTTATTAAAATATAAAAAGCCACTTTTTATTATACGGATTCGCGCTTTATAAATCAACACAAACTTTCTGAAATAATCGTAGGAAGTATAAATATTTTGTAAAAAACTATAGCTTTTTTATGGCTGGACGTTGTATAATTACTTGTACTTTAAATATGATGTTTCTCAATCACTACAGTTTCTTACGAATTTTGTAGCAAATGTAAAATTCTACCAACTATTTAGAGAAAGGAATTGGAAAATTATGCCAGTAAAATATGTATTTGTCACAGGCGGCGTCGTTTCAGGGCTAGGAAAGGGAATTACTGCAGCTTCTCTGGGCAGGCTGCTAAAATCCAGAGGCTACAAAGTAACAATGCAGAAATTTGACCCTTATATTAATATCGATCCAGGCACCATGAACCCGATTCAACATGGTGAGGTATTCGTTACGGACGACGGTGCCGAAACAGACCTTGATTTAGGACATTATGAGCGTTTTATAGATGAAAGTTTGGATAAAAATTCCAATGTCACAACCGGAAAAGTTTATTGGAGCGTTCTGCAAAAGGAGCGGCGCGGCGATTACGGCGGCGGAACAGTACAAGTAATTCCCCATATTACCAACGAAATAAAAAGCCGTTTCTACCGCAATTTCACAGACCCTGAAATGCGTATTGCCATTATTGAGGTCGGCGGCACTGTCGGCGATATCGAAAGCCAGCCGTTTTTGGAGTCAATCCGCCAGTTTCAGCATGAAATAGGTCATGAAAACGCTATTTTAATCCATGTTACGCTAATTCCCTATCTAAGCGCCTCACAGGAGATGAAAACCAAGCCAACACAGGCAAGCGTCAAAGAGCTGCAAGGGATGGGCATTCAGCCGGATATTATTGTATGCCGCAGCGAGCATGAACTGGGCCAAAGCATTAAAGATAAAATTGCCTTGTTCTGCAATGTGCCAAACTCTCATGTGCTCCAAAACCTTGACGTCGAATATCTGTACGAAGCACCGCTTGCAATGGAAAAAGAACATCTTGCGGAAGTTGCCTGCGAATGCCTGCACTTAGACTGCCCGAAGCCGGATCTTTCCGATTGGGCGAAAATGGTTGACGATTTAAAATCCCCCACGCAGGATGTCACCATTGCGCTGGTCGGCAAATATACACAGCTTCACGACGCATATATTAGCGTTGTCGAAGCACTAAAGCACGGCGGCATTCCACAGCACGCAACTGTAACCATTCAATGGGTAGACTCAGAAACCGTCAATGCCGAGAACGTCAGCGAAATTCTGCATGGCATCAATGGACTGCTCGTTCCTGGCGGCTTTGGCGACCGCGGTATTGAAGGCATGATCGACGCGATCCGCTACGCAAGAGAAAACAGTATTCCCTTCCTTGGGCTATGTCTTGGAATGCAGCTTTCAATTGTCGAATTTGTCCGAAATGTTGTCGGCTATAATGACGCGCACAGCATCGAACTAAACCCCAATACCACGCACCCTGTTATTGCGCTTATGCCCGATCAAAACGGCGTTGAAGATATCGGCGGCACGCTGCGGCTCGGCTCCTATCCCTGCCACTTAGACACCGCTTCCAAAGCGTATCAGTTATACGGTGAAGAAACGATTCATGAGCGCCATAGGCACCGCTATGAAGTAAACAATGATTACCGTGCCGCCGTTGTGGAAAAGGGAATGCTATTATCAGGGCTTTCTCCTGACGGACGCATTGTAGAGATGGTTGAAATTCCCTCACATCCGTTTTTCCTGGCAACGCAGGCGCATCCAGAACTCAAGAGCCGCCCCAACAGACCACACCCACTTTTTAGGGGCTTGGTCGAAGCGGCGATTGCATCCAAGAATCTTGGAGCACCCAATAGTATATGCCCAAAACCAAACAAATCGGAGGAATCATAATGAAAAGAGGATTTAGCAACGAAGTAAAACAAGCACTTAACGATATCTATTATAATGTGGGCACGCGCAAAGGGGCAGAAGGTTTTGCCCTCTTAGAACAGGCATCCGCAGCCGGCGACGGTGATGCATCCTGTATTCTCGCAAGATGTCTGTGCGGAAAACAGTATGTATGGCCAGGGCATGGTTTTCCCGTTGACGACGCCCGCGTGGAACAACTACTCCACAAATCCGTAGAACAAGGCAGCGCACTGGGTGTGCTTGTCTGTATGCGCACTGGTGAATTAACTCCGGCATTACAAAGAAAAATGCCCTTTTCCAGCCTCCAAGAAGCTTTTGATATTGTACTTGAAATGGCAGAAGCTGGCGATGCTTTCTGCCAGTATACGATTGGAAACACTTATTTCTGGTGGGATTTTATGGAAATTCAAGGGAAAGACCGCTCCTCATTTTCCAGCGATGCCAAATTCAAAGCATACTTAAAAGAAAATATCTCCAAATGCGAGGACTGGTTTCAAAAAGCATTCCGCGGCGGCATCTTTTTTGCTGGAAACAACCTTGACCACTACTATACCCAAGGCGACGAAGATATTATTGCACCTCACCCCAAAAAGGCGAAAGAATTAAATAAAATCGGCGCAGAAATGGGATATCCTACATACCAGCATTTCTATGCGGACGAGCTTATGGACAAAGGAAAAGTTGCAGAAGCGATTCATTGGTATCAGCTTGGTTCCGAGAACGGTCAGCCAGAATGCTGGCTTCACCTCGGCGAACTTTATGAAAAGGGCAAAGGTGTTCCCCAAGACCTTGCTACTGCCGCACAATATTATGAAAAAGGGCTGACCCCAATCAACTGCGACTCTCACCGTCTAGGCTGCGTGGAAAACTTAGGAATCTTGTATTACCATGGACAAGGCGTGCCGCAAGACTTCGATAAATCATTTTCACTGCTCAATGAAGTAATGTTGGCGGATTATGCTGGTACTGCTGCAAAATTCTGCCTTGGTATGTGCTATTTTTACGGACGCGGCACACAGACCGACTATCGACAGGCTCGCAAACTTTTGGAATCCGTTCTTACTGCAGAGAATATTCCCGAAGCAAATTATGCCCTCGGCGTTATGTACTGCCAAAGTCTAGGTATTCAGGAGGATATTGCAAAAGGGGTCGAATACTTAAAAAATGCCAAAAATTATCCTGCCGCAAAAGAAGAACTGCAAAAGTACAAACGGACATTGTTTGGAAAATGGGTGCGAAGATAAAGACTTTACAATATAAACAGGTGCTGTCAGGAAATACAGTTTTCTCACAATTTATTGTGCAAAACAATTATATTCCGACAGCACCTTTCACTTCCTTCTCTGGCTCTTATCAATTATCCCCCCAAACAAAGCTATTCACAATCTCTTTGGCTACTTCATCTACTTCCTCGGATTGTGTAAAGTTTGTTTCGTGGATTAAACAAAACTGATATTCTCCCACTATATAATACTGTGTTGTCACAATCCCGCTTTCTTCCTCCGCAATCGTAAACTGGTACAAAATATCCCCGTTGTCCGTCTGTGAACCGGCACCAGTTACAGAAACGCCCTCTGCCCCGCCAGTCTGCCTAAGAAGCTGCGCCATTATCGCCTTGCGAAACGCCAAATGATCTTGCGCTGCATAGCGGTTTTTTCCAACATTAATTGAAATATTATCTGGTGCTTCCGCTTCCTCCTCGCCCTCTCGAACATAGAAAAACTTATCTTCTGTAGAGAACGTTTCCGCTTCCACCCAGCCCTGCGGCACAAGATAGCTTCCAAATGCTTTATCACAGCGTCCGCTCTCCTCCTCTGCAGCTTCTATAGCAGTGATTGTCTGCGTTTCATTGGATTCTTTAGATTCTGTGGATTCTTTAGATTCTATGGATTCTTGTATACTGGATTGCTCTGTTTGTTCGGATTCCGCCGTAGAACTACATGCAGTTAATCCTAATAATATACTCGTAATTATTCCTGTTGCAAAAATTGATTTCTTTTTCATATCACACTGCAAATCGGAGCAGCATAATTTGCTACCCCAATCTTTCTTTTACTTTTTAAACAATCTGCCAAAAAGCCCTTTCTTTTCTTCGTCTTGACCAGTTTCCTGATCCGCTTGCTTATCAACTTCTTTGTCTGCTTCTTCTTTGTCTGCTGCGGATTCGTCGGAATTTTCTTTTAACGCTAACAGCGCACTGTATGCTTCATAGTACTGCAAGTTTTTTGCTTCCGCAAGATCTTTTGCTGTATGCCCGTTAATCGTAATCATTCCCATTGGCGGATATGCACCATTTCGGACAGTTGATACGAACTCTATAAAAATTCCTTGATCAGACTTTAAACGCCGATAGTAATAACCTGCTTCCACATTCGAAAGACCCCTTCCCTGCGTTAAATAAATCATCAATTCCTCGCGCAGTGGTTCTGATCGTTTCCACTGTTTTGCCACTTCACGCATTAAGTTTGTATCAACAGCACAGAGCAGACTCGGGCCATCTGTTAAGATTGCCGCCTTGCCCGCTTCGCATAGTTTATCCATAAACTGCGGATTGTCAATGCCTACTGGTAACAGCCTGCCCTCTCCCCGCCTGCCTGCTTCAAACCGATTGGTCACCACCAAATAGGGAAGCTGGTTTCTTAGCATTAATTCTCCATTATCCTGTCGAAGCGTATAGATATACGGCTGTTCACAAAGCAGCTCTGTCAAAGGAATGGTTATCCGATTCATTAACTGCCCGTAAAATTTCTGCTGTTCCTCGTCTTTCTCTGCCCTTGCCTTGTCAAAACGCGCTGCTGCCTGCTGCATCATTACCATAATTTCTGCAAGACTGCACCCTGCTAAATACGTAATGCCTTGATCAAAGTCCTGATCCATATGTGCCGCTAACTCTGCCTTGCGTTCTTCACTAACAGCAAAATTGTTTGTTTGATCATAAAATGGAACCAACGGAAAACGGTATTGCTCCGCATGATCCTGCATACGCCGGACTTGGCTTAATTCCTCCTCCGTAAGAAGCTGATCGATTTGATACTCTTTCTCCGAAGCTGTTTTAAAAAACTCCATTTTGCAGCCAAGCGCCTGCATAGATTCCATATCTAACTGTATACCCGTCACGCCGATTTTATCTGCCAGCGCAATTATTGTGTGAAGATTCAACATTTTGTTATTTTTGTTTAATATACCGATAGGATATATCCCATCAAGAACAGGCAGCAATGCCGGATTTTGCAGCGTATAACTGACAGCATCGTCATATTTTTCAAAAAGATAGAGAAACACCGTCTTTTCGTCTGCTTTCATTAAAAATGGATTGCCAAGCCCTACTCTGTAATCACTGTAGAGCGGCGCAAGCAGAATATACACCTGCTCCATTTCAAAAAATGCACGCACCCTTGCTTTTACAGTTTCTTCGTCAAAGTGCGGAAATTTCAAATGCCTGCTTAAATCAATCGCGGCAGGATCGTATTCCAGCCAGTAATTGCGATGCGGTTCAATAATTATTTGCAGTTTGCCGCGCACCAACTGGGAAAGCATGGAAAGCTTATACTTATTAATCGGTTTCTTATCCGCATTAAAACGCATTGCACTGTCTGCTGTCAGAAAAATCTTTAATGACTCATAATCAAAATCCTCTGCTGTTGCCGTGCTGCCATCCTTTTTGCGCCGCAGCGTCATTAACTCAAACACTGGTTTCTCACCCTCTGCGGGCTTTTTCCCAACTTCGGGAAGCTGTCCTATTATGTACACATATTTTGTCCATAGTTTCGCGACTGCCTCCTCTTTAGAACCTCTTTCAATCGTAGCCATATACAAATGGTGATAGCTGTCTGCCACATCTTTTAAACCGATTAAATCCTTCGCCGACAAATACCGCTCATCACACAATGCATCTTTCGGCGATTCATCATTCGCGCGGATATGCAGCACCAGACCTTGGATATTTTCCTCAAAAACCTGATTGACCACCTCGCCCAATTTATCCTCATGATAGGCGTAGCGATGCGTGCCATATTTCGACGCCTTTGTGACATAAATATGATAGTAATCCTTTTCAAAAAATACGTGAAGCGCCTCGTCAAAGACTTCCTCCTCATCACGCTGCATTACCATAATATCTCTGTCAAACCCTTCAAACAGCCGAAGCTGCCATACCGATATATTTGATACTCTTTCCACTATTCTTTTCCTTTTCTTATTCTTTAGACTTTAACTTTCGACAATCAGATATCTTCCGTCCCCGATATCAAACACTTCCGGCGCATCCACAATTTCTTCTTTTTCCTGCCCTTCAAGGTCAACACCTTGCGCATCAAAGTAATCCCAAACTTCATCAATGGAATCGACTACAACTGCCACGCACTCCTCTAGGAATGCCTCCGCCTCATCAATATTGCTCGCTACCGGTTCCGGCAAAAGCTGGAGCTGATTGTCCAAAAAACATTTAAGTATTGCTTCATCATATTCGTGCATAATATCCTCTCCTTTGATTTGTATTATTATTCCTTCTTTACTATAATAACCATTCTTTTATCAGTTTGTAAACCCTTTTATCACAATATTCAAGGGATTTCGTATTTAATTAGACGAAGGGGAACTGTAATTCGATTAACTCATGAATGAATCGTGCGACCGGCAGACCTACTACATTATTGTAATCCCCATTAATTCCTTTGATATAAGCGGCGCATTTTCCCTGTATCGCATAGGCACCTGCCTTGTCCATAGGCTCGCCGGTCGACACATACGCTGCAATCTGCTCTGTGGTCATTGGGTACATGGTTACATCTGTTTTCTCATAAAAAGAAATCGTTTTCTTTTCACCATTATCAAGGATTACCAAAGTAACGCCTGTATATACCTGGTGCGTATTATTTTGCAATAGCGTCAGCATCCTTACAGCATCTTCCCTATCTTTGGGCTTCCCCATAATTTCATTTCCATAGGCGACAATGGTATCTGCTCCGATAATAACAATCCTATTATTTGCCCTATCATCTGTTTTTTCCGCTTCTACTGTTTCCGCAAAAGCAGTTGCTATCGCCGCTGCTTTTTCCGTCGTTACAGCATTTGCTTTTATATAAGAAAGTTCCTCTACAATTTCCCACGGTGTTTCCTTGGTAATCACTTCTTCCCCATGCGCCACCAGTACGGTAAATGCAAGCCCTATCTGATCTAGCAGTTCTTTGCGCCTGGGTGAACCTGACGCCAATATATATTTTATCACAGAAAATATACTCCTTTCTATTTACAATTTTTCTTTAGGATTGACTATATTCTGGCTTAAACGTTCTTGCAAGCGACTGTTCTTTTTTCATTTTTGCCGCAACTGCCATATATTCCTTACAAAACTCCTCCTGTGCGTTCCAAAGTTCTTTTTCGGATTTATCGACCTTTTCATATGTTCCGTCGGGTTTTAGAAGATGCGCCTTCTGTGCGTCCTTTAGCTGATTTTCCAAAATATGCCATACTTTTTCTTTTAGTTCAGGATTTAATACAGGAAATAAAATCTCAACTCTGCGTTCAAGGTTTCTTGGCATCCAGTCGGCGCTTCCCATATAAAACTCTGGATTTCCAGCATTTTCAAAGTAAAAAATTCTCGCGTGCTCCAAGAAATTTCCTACTATAGAACGCACAGTAATATTGTCGTTTGTTCCTGCAACGCCAATTCGCAGACAGCAAATACCGCGAACAATCAGTTCAATTTGCACGCCCTCTGCCGCCGCTTCATACAATGCCTTAATAATGTCGGGATCACACAGCGAATTCATTTTCGCCACAATCCGTGCCGGACGTTTGTTGATAGCATTTTCTTTTTCACGGTTAATCAAATATAAAAACTTATCTTTTAGCCATAGCGGCGCCAATGCCAGATGATTCCAGCCAAGCGGCTCTGAATAACCAGAAAGCATATTGAAAACTGCCGTTGCATCCTCACCAATTGCCTCGCTGCATGTTAAAATTCCCAGATCGGTATAAAGCTTTGCCGTTGCATCATTATAATTTCCGGTTCCAAGATGCACATATCGCCGAATACCTTCCTCCTCACGCCGCACTACCAGCGTAATTTTGCAGTGAGTCTTTAACCCGACAAGTCCATAAATTACATGGCAGCCAGCTTTTTCCAGCTTTTTCGCCCACACAATATTGTTTTCCTCATCAAAACGCGCTTTTAATTCTACCAATACAGAAACCTGCTTGCCATTTTCTGCTGCCTGAGCAAGC
>ERZ778516.1930-NODE-1930-length-14744-cov-13.422970_pt1 | contig 14744 bp, 18 predicted proteins | sample MGYA00510342_ERZ778516 | MGnify/ENA primary metagenome ERZ778516 (study PRJEB29527, sample SAMN07138961) | mouse gut metagenome | material: feces | host: mouse | place: China:Nanjing | collected 2016-01-25 ...
AGCTGGTGCCAGCACCTATTTACCCAGAATTCCTTTAAGTACTGTCAATCATGGCTATTATCCTGCCGGGAATCCTAACGCAGAGACCGGATGGATCGCCATGTGCAGCGATCAGTATGAGTTTGTGAGTGAATGCGACCTCTATGCTCTTCAACCGGACAGGGAACAGGGCTTTGTTCGATCTGAAGCCTTTTACGATGAAACGAACAGTTACCGGAGCTTTTATCATGATGGAGCCTATTTTTACAATTATGGTCCCAACATGGTATGGGTCCTGGGAGAACAGGATGTATTAGTGGATTTCTCCCGGTATCCCGGCATGACCTCCGAGACAGTGGATAACCGGATCGTGAAAGCGGTCTACGACCGGATTTTCATGGATAACGAGAACTACTGGCTTGTTCAGAATGGAGAACAGTGGGGATTTATCGACCACGATGGAAAGGAAACCGCCTGGTTTGAGGACGCCTCACGCTTTTATCAGAACCATGCTCTGATCCTTGAGAACGGAATCGCCTACCTGATCAATGAAAATTTTGAGAAGGTACAGGAACTCGGCGAGGCAGACTCCGTCGGTACGTACGGCGAGCTGTTTTCCCTGACCAGCGGTGATACCTGCCGGTTTTATCAGTTTGGTCAGCCGTAAATCAGGAAGCCAGGAAAATTTTCTGTCTTATTTTGTCAGGACATGGGGTATCATGGAAAAACGAACCTGTCTGATGAGGCACTCTATAGAACTTACATTTGGAGAACAGATCATCCTTGCCCCCACTGAACTGCGCAACCGGATCATGGATGCCGCCAACGAAAAACATGGACTTAAGACGGAGGCTCAGGCCAGCGTCTGCAGCCTGAAGGTGGATCATTTTGCACCGTTCTGAGCATTCAGACTGTCAGAAATGGCAGTCTGAATGTTTTTTTGTTAAATTTCTCCGGCTGCACCGGATGTTCCATCACAGAGGTGTAAAGTACGACAGGATATACCGCTCTTTTTTCCGAAACCAGAACCATATATTTACACTTCTTTCTTCTTATTTTATGCTGCCTCTGCGGATTGTTTTCCTGTCCGCTTCCAGAGCAGGACGGATATTCATTTACCAGAATATAAGAATTTTCTTCAAAGACAGAGCTCATATACCCGTTTCCTATAGCAACATATATCATATAAGTATTTGCCCTGTTTACCACAATGCGATAAAATAGAAGAAAAAACAGAACAAGGAGAGATACGACATGCAGACAAAAAAACTTGGTTTTGGCCTGATGCGCCTGCCTTTGACCGACAGGACCGACGCCGGCGCCATTGATGTGGAGCAGGTAAAGCGGATGGTGGACACCTTTCTGGAGAGAGGTTTTACCTACTTTGACACCGCCTGGATGTACTGCGGTTTTCACAGCGAACAGGTTGCAAAAACTGCGCTGGTAGACCGTCACCCCAGAGACAGTTACACGCTGGCCACAAAGCTCCATGCCGGTTTTATCAATTCTCTGGAAGACAGAGATTTGATCTTCAACGCACAGCTGGAAAAGACCGGCGTTACATACTTCGATTATTATCTGCTTCACGGCATCGAAGCTGCCATGCTGCCCAAGTATGAACAGTTTGACTGCTTTCAATGGCTTCTGGACAAAAAGGCAAAAGGACTTGTAAAACATGCGGGATTTTCCTTCCATGACAGCGCCCAGCTGCTGGACGAGATTCTTACAAAGCATCCGGAAATGGAATTTGTACAGCTCCAGATCAACTATCTGGACTGGGAGAGCGAATGGATCCAGGCCAGAAAATGCTATGAAATCGCTGTAAAACACGGAAAACCGGTCATCGTCATGGAACCGGTCAAGGGAGGTACGCTGGCAAAGGTTCCGGAAGAAGCCGAAAAGCTGTTCCGGGAATCCGCTCCTCATATGTCGGTGCCCAGCTGGGCGATCCGGTTTGCGGCGTCCCTTGACAACGTCATGATGGTGCTTTCCGGCATGAGCAGCCTGGAACAGCTGGAAGACAATCTGAGTTATATGGAGCACTTCCAGCCGCTTACGGAAGAGGAAAAGAAGCTGACCGGCAAAGTGGCGGATATCATCAATGCGCAGATCGCCGTGCCCTGTACCGGATGCTCCTACTGCACCGAAGGATGTCCGCAGAAGATCGCCATTCCGCAGTATTTCTCCTTATACAACGAAGATATGAGAGAAAATCTGGAGGAAAAGGGTTGGACCATCAATTTTACCCAGTACGAGATCCTGACCGGCAAATTCGGGAAAGCAAAGGACTGTGTGGAATGCGGCCAGTGCGAAAGCGTATGTCCGCAGCATCTGCCCATCATGGAAAAGCTGAAGGATGTGTCGGCGCATTTTGACCATTAAGCCTGCATGGACAACATTTTACGTAAATATGGGAGACAGACAAATGCGTTGTCTGTCTCCCGTTTTTCGGGTCTGGCCTGTTCCTTATATTATACCCTTCTAACCATATGTCCAACAAGAAAATTCTTCTGAATGGGTATCTTCTGAATTTGTATATGGAATCCCGGAACAGACCTGTTCCCTGTTGATTTCAGATGTGTTTATTCTAACATATTCTGTTCTTTTATGCGAACATATTTCCGAAAAACCGTCTTCTGCCCGATATCCGGACAGAAGACGGCGCTCTTTACCGATGACATCCATGATGTCTGCCGGCGCTTCGACTGGTAACGGTCACACAGGTGCCGTCACAGTAATCGCCTTCATGGTCATAACCGCAGTACTCACACCCGTCATGGGTATGCCGTCCTGTTTCTGTGCATCCTTCCACCGTACAGACCGGACAGCCGGTATCCGCCGCGGACTGTCTGTGATGTCCGCGGTGCCCATGAGCAGAAACCGGCATAGCCAGAAGGACCGCCAGAAGAGCGGCGGTCATGGCCGCAGCAAACCGTCTGCGAACATGCATGCTTCTCCCCTCCTTTCCCCTCTCCGGACAGACGCTCCTGCATCTGATGTGCACAAAAGCACCATATCCCGGAGGAACTGCTGTAAGAACAGTATAGCACAGAGAAATGTGCGAAACAAGCAGTCTGTCCGTTCAGGAAAGCCTGTTATGAAAACATGTTTTTTACATACTCCCGCATCTCTTCGCGGGAAGAAACATGCTTTGCCCCATTGATGATGGCATTCTGCTCCGCTTCCGAAAGATGACTGAAGCGGATGAGCAGATCCGCATGCTGCGCAAGCTCCATCGTAAAGCCAATAGGCAGTTCTCTCTTTTTCAGCATTTTATCACCCCGGTGAAAGGATGTGCAGGGCAGAACAAAATTATGCGCGGTGTTCATTTTCATCTTGACATACATACCTTTGGTATGTTAATATCAATACATACCGTTGGTATGCAAAAAGAAGGGAGGATTCCATGGCAAGAAACAAACACCCGGAGGAAACGGTCAATTTAATACTGGATGCGGCTTTCCGCCTGTTTTTGGAAAAGGGCTATGAGCACACCTCCATCCAGGATATCATCGGTCAGCTGGGCGGTCTCAGCAAAGGGGCGATCTATCATCATTTCAAGTCCAAGGAAGACATTCTGATCGCCGTCACGGACCGGATGACCGCCGCTTCCAATCAGATGCTTGCTGACATCCGGGACCGGAAGGACCTGACTGGCAAAGAAAAGCTGAAGACCATCTTCCGGGAATCCATCCGCCGGCCGGTGCAGAACGATATTTTTACAGTTGCGCCCCGTTTTTGCGACAGCCCCAGACTGCTTTTCAGCCTGATGCAGGACACCATCCAGAACGCAGCGCCCAATTACATCCTGCCGATCATCCGACAGGGCATGACCGACGGTTCCATTCAGACAGAATATCCGGAACAGTTAAGCGAACTGATTCTGCTGGCGGCAAATGTCTGGCTGAACCCCATGATCTTTGACAGTTCCGTCGAAGAATCCTGCCGGAAATTCATGGTTTTCCGCCAGATGCTTCAGGGCTTCGGTCTGGACATTGTAGATCAGGAGATGCTGGACCGGCTTCAGGAACTGACCGCCATCTATCAGAAAAACAAGTGATAACATCCATTATGCCAGAAAGAAACATCTGCCCCGCATCACGGGCAGATTTCTTTCAATCATATACATACCGTCGTGCGGTATGAAAAGGAGGAAATATGAACAAAGTCATTGACATGAATGCGGTAGGAAAAAACTACGGTCCTGTACCCGTGATTCAGAGCTGCAGTTTCCGGATTTCAGAAGGAGAGAGCTGCGGACTTCCGGGCGTCAGCGGGGCCGGAAAGACCACGCTGATGAAGCTGATCCTGGGGCTGCGGAAGGCCGCCGTCTTTTTGAGTATTACCGGTCTGATCCTGCGGATCATGGCAGATCATGTAAAACAAATGGAGGTTTAAATCATGAAACATAAACTTTTTACCAGAGATTTTACTCTGGTGGTCATCGGGCAGGTCATTTCTCTGTTCGGTAATGCAGCCGTCCGGTTTGCACTGCCCCTCTATCTGCTGAATCTGACCGGTTCTTCCGCACTTTACGGGACCGTGACCGCCTGCGCGTTCCTGCCTCCCATCCTTCTGTCCCCCATAGGCGGCATGATCGCAGACCGGGTCAATAAAAGAAATATCATGGTGGCGCTGGATTTTCTGACTGCGGCGGTGATCCTGCTCTTTTCCCTGCTCATGGATGTCTGCAGCCTTGTGCCTCTCCTGACCGTCACGCTGATGCTTCTGTATGGTATTGCAGGAGCCTATCAGCCCTCTGTCCAGGCGAGCATTCCGGCTCTGGTATGTCCGGAGCAGACCATGGCTGCCAATTCCGTCATCAATACCATCAGCTCTTTTTCGTCGCTGACAGGTCCTGTACTCGGCGGCCTGTTATACAGTGCCTGCGGATTAAAGCCCGTACTTCTGGTCTGTATGATCTGCTTTTTCCTGTCGGCGGTCATGGAGCTTTTTATCCGGATTCCGTACAGGAAGCAGACTCCGGACGGCGGGATCCGGCAAACCATTCAGCGTGATTTTTCCGAAAGCATCCATTTTCTGCGAACCAAAAAACCGGTCATCGGAAAAGGAATGCTTGTGGTCTGCGGGATCAATCTGTTTCTGTCCGCCATGCTTCTTGTGGCAATGCCCTGGCTTATCACAGAGGTCCTGGATCTGGAACCGGCGCTGGCCAACCGGCTGTATGGCTTTGCGCAAGGAGCGCTGGCAGCCGGGGGACTGGTCGGCGGAATCGGCGCCGGCATCTTTGCAGACCGGCTGGATGTCCGAAAATCCGCCCAAATTCTGACCGCCTGCGCGCTGTGCGTCTTCCCCATGGGGCTTACGCTCCTTCTGTCAGACTCCGGAATTCTGAATTATCTGGTGCTGACGGTATGCTGCTTCCTCATTATGGTATTTTCCACGGTCTTTACCGTGCAGATGATGTCCATGATCCAGACAGAGACACCGCCGCATCTTACGGGAAAAGTGATCGCTGTAACCCTCACCTTTTCCATGTGTTCCCAGCCGCTGGGCAATACACTGTACGGTATTCTCTTTGAAGCGTGCAGAGGGTTCGAATCTCTGGTTGTACTCTTTTCCGGGACCGTTTCCCTGATGATTGCGGTAAAAGCGCGGAAGGTGTTTCGATTCATCTGAAAAATCTGTAAGTTTCTTTCTGCCTGTGCCTTCCCTGTACAGGCAGTTCTTTTTTGCTGTTTCTTTCCCTGGAACTTTCCCCATTTTTATTGACTTTTTCAGCAGTCTCCACATATAATATAGGTGATCACTGCTTCCCCACCTCTCATGGATGTGTCCAACCGGGAGCCTGTTTATTCTGCATATTGCTGTATTGTTCGTACAGAGTTTTATCACATGGAAAAAAATATTGTCATATCAGCCACCCAGTTAAAAAATACAAAGACTTCATATCAATGTCTATGTAAGCTATGTTATGATTTTTCTGTTCTGAATGATGCGAAAGTGAATGTGAATTTTGTAGATGTGACTTTTATTGCCGGAAATTTCTTCTCCATTATCGGCTGTATTTTCAGCACTTTTTCGGTCAATAATAATTTAAAGATTTATATAAAAAATCTTCGCCCGGAAATTGCTCAGGTTATGGTCAAAAATGGATTCAGCAGATACTTCCGCAATATAAAATCAAAAGAGCAACCGGATGACTCGGTAATCCCTTACCAGATTTTTAACAATCATGAAATTGATCTTTTTAAAGAACACATAACCATCCACCTGCTTCAACATCATGGTATGCCTCAAATGTCTGTACCTTTAAAAAACCGCATTACAGATAACTTACTGGAAATATTCGGAAATGTTCGCGACCATTCTGTTCATTCGCTGGTTTACTCCTGCGGACAATATTTTCACCGTAATAAAATGCTGAGATTTTCCATTGTTGATATTGGTACAACGATTCGCAAAAATGTAGAAGATTTTTTTCACGAATTTGGAAAAACTTTCTCCGGAAACGCTTTACAGTGGGCTATGGTAAGAGGACACAGCACTCGCCGCACACCTGAACCAGGAGGACTGGGGTTCAGTCTGATCCTCGAATTTATAAAATTAAATCAGGGCATGTTTTCTTTAATTTCCGGTTCTGAAGGATTTGAATATAAACTCGGAAAAGAAACTTACTTCGATCTTCCCTTTCCTTTTTCCGGCACGATCGTTACCATGTCATTTTATCTGGGAGATCATTCCTCGTACCGTTTAAAATCCGAAATGCGGAGAAAATTAGTATTTTAGGAGGGCATTATGGAACAAGTATTACATGTATCAGAGAATCTGGGAACGACTACAGCTCTCACAAGAGAACAGGGCCAGATTATCTATGAAAAAATCTGTAGTCTTATCGATGCAGGCCATATGGTATCACTTGATTTCTCAGATATTGAAAGTATCTTATCACCATTTTTAAATGTCGCTGTCGGAAAATTATATAACAAATATTCCAGTGATACACTGAATAAGAATCTGAATATTACGGGGATTTCGGATGAACAATACAATATATTTGAAATTGTTATCTCCAATGCGAAAAGCTATTATAAAGATGCTCAGTCCTTTGACAGAGCTGTAACAGACGGGTGCGACCTATGATGAAACGCAGAATCAGGCATCTGTCTGAACATACACCGCAAAAATGCGATTTCTTCTTATTGGATACCAATATTTTAATCAAACTGTTTTTTCCCGTCGGATTTGATAACAGGAATAAGCCTTATGAAGATTATTATAAAAAACTTCTTTCATCAAAATGCACCCTGGTTTTGACTTCCGTTCAGGTGTCGGAATTTATCAATCGCTGCATACGCATACAACATAATCTTTATATTACAGAACATCCTGACGCCTGCGATTTTAAAAAAGATTACAGAATTACAGAAAACTATGCAATAAGTATGAAAGCCATTTTGGAAATACTTAAATCCAATATATTGACCAGGTTTACAATTATGAATGACGATTTTTCCAGTATAGATCTGAATCAGATAATCAACTATAATTTTTCTTTTGATTTTAACGACGCATTTCTGGCCTCTTTTGCAAAATTACATAATTATATGATTCTAACAGACGACAAAGATTTCTCCAGTTATACCTCCGGTCCCGATATTATCACAAATAATAAAGCTTTGTTAATGTTTTCATAACATTTTACAAGAAGAAGTAACCTCTCTTCTCACATAAACACACACCTTCCGGCAGTGTCCTTCTGCGTCCGTCCTGCCCTCATGCAGCCCTTCCTGCCGAAAGCCGCAGACTTCAAACAGTCTGCGGGACGCCGTATTGTCTTCCAGAATATGCGAGCAGATACAGTTCAGGTGAAGTTCCCGAAAAGCCCAGGAAACCAGCGTCTCTACCGCATCCCGTCCATAGCCTCTGCCCCGGAACATTCTCAAAATTTTGATCTGGATCTGTGCCGTTTTGTTACCGGTATCTATATCAGAGAGCATGATAATTCCCAGCCCCTCCTCCGGTTTTTCCCGAGCCGCAATGATCCGGCGCAGACCGTCGGAAGGCACCGGCAGAAGGCAGGAACGGTACGCCGGATGCATACCGGCTGACAGGCTTTGATACCCCTTTGTCACCTTGACGATCTCCGGATCCCGGCTTAAGTTCAGGAGCATCCCCAGATCCGGTCTCTTTGCTGCCCGGAGGATTACTTTACCGCCTGTAATGCTCATATGTTCTTCCATTTATCCCACTCCCGCATCTGTTATCACCGTCTCTGAATACGGATTACAGATAATAACATAGCAGAAAACGACTGCTTTTGCAATCATCCGGTCCTCCCTCCTCCATACCACACCGGTTTGCCTGTCCAAAAGGAGCATCTGCCTGCATCGAAGCGTCCGGAAAGAACCGCACAGCAGCGGAAAAACCGCTTCCGTTTTTGATCCCATTATGATATAATTCCATTACAAGAGAGACTCCACAGAATCTGCGGATCTCAATATCAATAATTATGGGGAGAATCAACTATGAAACAGAAAATCAGCTTTTTTATGTCCATGATTTTATGCTTCTGCATGCTCTGGGGAAGCGGCACATCGGTCAAAGCGGCGCAGACGCAGCTTACCAGTCTGACGTTCGATGCGGATTATTATTACAATACCTATCCGGATCTGCAGGCTGCCTTTGGTCATGACTACGACCAGTTATACCGTCATTATCTGGACTCCGGTCTGGCGGAAGGACGGTCCGGCAGCGCAGAATTCAACTGTCTGGTATACCGGAACAATTACCCCGATCTGCAGGCGTCTTTCGGGGATGATTACCGTGCCTACTGTGTTCATTACGAGACTTATGGAAAAGCGGAAGGACGAAGCGCGGCAGGAGACGGCATGGGGCTGTCAGCTCCGGCAGAAGCTCCCGTCAGCACGCCTCTGGGGAGTTATACAACTGCCTACAGCGCCGGTTCTTCGCGGGCAACCAATATCGCGCTTGCGGTATCCAGAATCAACGGCGTGGTGGTCCAGCCCGGCGAAAGCTTCTCTTTCAGCACTGCCATTCTGCCGAGAACTTCTGCCAACGGATATGTGGAAGCGCCTACCATTGTGAATAAGAAATACGTTCCCGGAATCGGCGGGGGCATCTGTCAGGTTTCCTCTACACTGTACGCTGCCATGTTAACCGCCGGTCTGCCCGCCACCGAGCGTCATCCTCATTCTCTGCAGGTTGCTTATATTCCGGAAGGAATGGATGCGACGATCTCCGGCACTGCACTGGATCTTAGATTCACCAATATCTTTGCAGAGCCCCTTCAGATCCAGGCAGCTGCAGATCAGGGTACGCTGACCATATCCCTGTACAGACTGTAAGCAGCAAAAATCCCGCTGCCAGATAAACAATGGCTGAATAAAAGCAGAAGGCGCTGTCACCGGAAAGGGACAGCGCCTTAAGTTTATGCTGCTTCTCCAGGAAGGGCCCCTGAACGATCATTCAGAAAATTTCCGAATCGACAGAAAACCTCATGTCTGTATCCCCCCTATCATATTCCTGTCAGACCGCCAGCACCCCTCTTTTCGGCGCAATGTCTATCAGAACCTCCGTTCCCGCGTTAAATTCAACGGCATCCTTTTCCATTCCGTCGGAAAAGACCACGCCGTTTTCCGGCATCTGGGACAGAATCCGAAAGGAGTCCCGCTCTGCAAGCCTTCCATATACAATATCCGCCCGGGTCCTGCGGCTGGGAAATGGTTCCCGGACCACAAAGGTCAGCACTCTCTCCTCCCATGACGGACCCCGGTCTGAAAGGCGCATGCCCCCGAAACACTCTGCGATCCCGGAAGCCTGAGCCATGACGGACCGGTACCATCCGCTGGAGCCAAGACCTGTGGAAATGATGATCCCGCTGGAGGACTGATTTTCCTTCCGCCCATTCCAGGCGATCTCATATCGGGCGGATACATGCGTCCTCTGGCCCACAAACAGATCGTTGACCGCCAGCATCGTCTGACCGTCCCGGGTCCTGGCCCTGGCCATGGTAATCTCCCGAAAGCTGCCGGAGCCCTTCAGCATCCTTTGAAGAACGCGTTCGGTATCGCCTGCCTCGAACGGAAGCAGAACCCCGTCCCATCTGGCAGGTTCGGGATTGATGCCAATCAGCGGCTGACCATCCAGATATTTGAGGATATTGGCCACCAGCCCGTCCTGCCCCACAGCAATCACGATATCCTGCGGACCAAAGATCATGTTCGGAAGAAAGTCCCGGTCGATCCGCTGAATCCGTGCATATTTTTCCGCTGCCTGCATCACCGAAGACACCGCCTTTTGGTATGCTTCCTCTTCTTTGATATAGTCTGAAAAATCCGCGCCCAGATGCTCGATATAGAATCTGGCCTGCTCTGCTGTGTTATATTTGCGGATCAGCTCCTCCAGCCTGGTTTTTCTGGTGACCAGAACCGCCTTGTTCATTCCCCGCTCCATGATGTCCTCCTTTTTGCCGCTTCCGCTATTCCCCCGCTGCCCGTCTCTGCATCTTCCCCGGACAGCCCTTCCTCTGCAAGACGGTTTCCCGTTCTTTTCTTAAGCATCGGTCAGCGCGCTTAACAGATCCGGCGACACGTTCAGCGTGCCGATCCTGCCGGCCTTATCGCCCATCTCCAGAAACGCCCTTGCGATCAGTGCGCGGCTGTCCATTCCGCTGATGGCCAGCGCCTTTACAATCTCTTTATCCACACCGGCAAAGGTTTTAAGAAGCGCCTCGGAATCATAGGCTCTGGCGTCGGATTTTTTCCTTTCGTTCTCCGTCTGCAGATCCACCAGTCTGCAGTTCTCTTCTTCCAGACGGATTTCATCTGCAATCCTGCGCGCATCCAGTTCCGCCTGCTTCTCCTGCACCAGCCGCTTCATCTCCATCTCCTTTTCCCGCTTTTCCTTCTGCTTTTCCGCCACACGAATCTCGGTATTCAGTTCATTTTCCTTCACGTTCCGCTCCTGCTCGATGGCCGCGTTCCTGCGCTTATAGATGGCATCGTCCTGCTGCTTCAGGATCTCCTCCCTGGCTGCCGCCTCCAGCGCCTTCCTGGTATCGCTGCGCGCCAGAACTCCCAGGATGGACACAGAGACCAGCTCCAGGCCGAAATCCCTCAGCGTCTCATCCTCCTTCATCTCTTCCCGCAGAGCTCCCGCCAGTTCGTCAGCAGATACAATCGCTTCCCGCACCGTCTTTCCGCTGATGAATTTCGTGATGCACACTTTCACCAGATTCAGCACACGTCTGGACATCTTCTGTCCGGCTTCCGTCAGGGCCGCTGCATATTCCTTCTTTCCCTTATAAGAAAAATCCACCATCCTGGACGCCCGCTCATAATCCGTAATGATATAGGAAATATCCCCCTGCACGCTGACACTCTGAAAATCCGCGGTCATCAGTTCGTCAAATGCAAACCCGGTGTCAAATGCCGTGGCCGGAATCACGGTCATGCTCGTATTCATCGTATTGTAAAAAAATGACAGTCCCAGCCCTTTCTGTACAATCTTTCCTTTCCTTACTTTCATTACATATTCTGTCGGCTCAAATTTTTTGTACGCAATTCCCATGATCGTCCTCCTTTTCTGTTATTATCTTTTTGATAATTTTATCTCCCCTATGATACTATCAAAATAATAATATGTCAAGTGATATTTTCGATCCATGAACAGATTTTCGGATCTGTTGAATGATATAACAATCCTTTGCGTTAAAAACCATGACAGGCGAAGCACGATAAATATCATATCAACTGTTATCCGCAGCTTTTGGATCGTGCTTATGTGCAGTATTATTATCCTTTCTCTATTCATTAACTTTATGTGGGAAAAGGATGATATACCGTTGCACAGAACAGACAGATGAGCAGATGAATCTGCCCGTTACCAGAGAATCTGACCCGCAGAGCCGGTCACACGCAGCCGTTCAGAGCATGCGGTGACCGGCCTCTTTGACCAGTCCGGTTTTCCCGGAGCCCCTTTTTATCAGTCTTTCCTAATACCCGTACCGCTTTCGCTTCCCGGTAAGGAACAGGAACGTAACTCCTGCCGCCAGAACCTCCGCCGCCACGATGGACATCCAGATCCCGTCCACAGCCCAGAAAAGCGGGAAGATCAGAACTGCCAGACACTGGAACACCAGCGTTCTAAGAAAAGAGACCAGGGCAGAAGTAAGCCCGTCACCAAGGGCAGTAAAAAAGGAAGATCCAAAGATCGCAAAACCGGAACACAAAAAGGAACAGGAAAAGAACCGGAATCCGCGGACCGTCAGTTCCATCAGATCCGGATCATATCCGGCAAACAGATACGACAGGGGTCTGGCCAGAAGCTGTCCGGCGGCAAACATCAGAACCGCAGACCCGCCCACCAGCAGATGACTCTTTTTCAAAAGCCCGCCCAGCTCTTTCTGATGTCCTGCTCCATAATGATAACCGATCACCGGCGCGCTGCCCACAGAATATCCGATAAACACCGCCTGAAAGATCAGGCTTACATACATAAGAACCCCGTAGGCCGCGATTCCGTCTTCCCCGGCGTATCTCATCAACTGTATATTATAAAGCATGCTGACCAGCGACATGGAGATATTGCTCATCAGCTCAGAGGAACCGTTGGTGCAGGTCCTGACCAGCGCCCTCAGATCCGGACGGCCGTTTAATCTCACCAGCTGCAGAAGGCTCTGGTTCTTCCGTCCAAAATAGAAAAGCGGTATCACGCCGCCCACAAACTGGCTGAAAGCGGTGGCTGCCGCCGCGCCTTCCATCCCCCAGTGAAATACCGCTACAAACAGCGCATCCAGAATGATATTGGCGACACCGGCCGCCACGGTCACATACAGTCCCGGCTTTGGCTTTTCCGCCGTGACAAACAGACACTGAAATTCATACTGCAGCACATAGAACGGAATCGCCGGCAGAACAATCCTTCCATACCGGACGCTGTCTTCCAGAAGCTGCCCCTCGGCTCCCATAAGAGAAGCAATAGGACGGATCCCCACAAAGCCAAATAAAGCCAGCGCCACGCCGCACACTATGGAAGTATAGACAATCAGCGAAAACAGCTCGTTGGCTTTTTCTCTTCTTCCTTCTCCCAGTGTCTTTGCGATCAGCGCGCCTCCTCCTGTACCGAACATAAAACCCGCACAGCCCAGGATCATCAAAAACGGCATGATAAAATTCACCGCCGCAAAAGGAGTCTTTCCTGCAAAATTGGATACAAAAAAACCGTCCACCACACCATAGACCGAGGTAAACACCAGCATGACGACGGACGGAAAGGTAAAGCGCAGAAGGCGCCCATACGTAAAATGATCCGATAAGCGGATCTTCATGGCATATCCCCCGCTTTCATCGTTTTTGCCTTTTCCCCAAGCGCGGTCAGAAAATGTTCCGTCAGTTCCAGATACTTCTCCACATCCGCCTCCGGCCAGGAAGCAAAGATCTCATTTTCTGCCTGCATGATCCGTTTCGCCGTCCGCTCTGCCAGATCTCTTCCCGCTTCCGTCAGACAGACCTTCTTATGTCTGGAACCGGCAGGCTCCAGATAGATTATCCCCTCTGCCTCCAGTTTCCGGATGGCGGAATTGGCCGTCTGCTTGCTCATGCCGGAATACCGGCAGATATTCTGGAGCAGGCAGCCGTCTCCCTGATCGCAGATCGTATAAAGGATGATCATCGCACTGTCTGACAGACCAAGCTTCAGAGCCATCTCATGGTAGACCGCATCCATCTCGCCCAGTAAATAATTAAAACGTTTCATAACTTTAGAATCCGGTTCTCTCATCCTGCACCTCCATATAGTACGAAATCATACCTCGTATTATAGTACGATTTCGTACCATTGTCAACCTTTGTTTTCCAAAAACCCGGGAGGAACTGCTGAAAAAACGGATTGCCTCTCTTGTGGATTTATCTTCCGGCATGGCGCAGGCAGAGGCCATCCTGTCAGCAAAAACCCGGACAGAAGGCGAAGCACGGATCCTGGAAAGCGAGATCCGCATGGATAAAGGGCACTGCGGGGACTCGGAAAGCATTGCCGGAAGAGAAGAAAAACTGTCAAAACTGCAGCAGCGGGCTGACAGCCTGACCGCAGACATTATGAAACTGGCAGAGGATACTGCGGACAGAATCAGCGAAAGCCATAAAACCGCAGAAAAAGAGCCATCCGATTATTTTCGATCGAATGGCTCTTTACCTGTCAATCTGAAGTTTCACCTTCATAATCCCCTTTCAAGATGATTTCCGGCTTATACCAGATTGTATGGATCCACGGTTCTGTTCTCATCCTCTGTTCATGCCCGGGAAAGGATCAGCACTTCTGCTTTTTGTTCGGACACCTTCTTTCCTTAACGAAAATCGCCGTCCGTATCGCTGACATTCAGATCGTTCCCAACCATGACCAAAATCTTATCTTCCCATTGGACCTTCCCTCCATTTCCAGAGACTTTTATGTGTCTCTTTCTTGTTGGTGTCTTTATATTACAATATCTTTTTCATTTTGTCAACTGTTTTCTGAAAATTTATTTGTTTTTTTATTATTATCTGTCAGACGCCGGGAGGCTACCAGCAGGCAGCACGGCGCCAACTTATCTTTTTCATGTATACCCTTCTGTTTCCGAACACCACAGAAGGTCCTGACAAAGTCCGGAAAACATTCCCCCTACTCCCTTAACCAACTTTTCGGAGATAAAAGCGGCAGCTCTGATAATCGTCCCACAGGACCGGAACCGGAAGCCCCGCATGCATCAGTGCACTTCCCCTGTAGACTCTGTCATCTCCTTCTAT
>ERZ778516.1935-NODE-1935-length-14717-cov-8.818579_pt1 | contig 14717 bp, 12 predicted proteins | sample MGYA00510342_ERZ778516 | MGnify/ENA primary metagenome ERZ778516 (study PRJEB29527, sample SAMN07138961) | mouse gut metagenome | material: feces | host: mouse | place: China:Nanjing | collected 2016-01-25 ...
TTGGTGCTTTGGGAGATTATATTCATTTTGGAATTACAGTTTGCGGAAACTCAAGTTTTTGGCAGTATAATATTGGCTATTATAAAAAATGGGGAAGCTCAAACTTTCCTGCTATTGATTAAAATACCGGTCAAATACCTGCTTTGCAACCGGGACTGCAGCCGTGCTCCCAGCGCCCCCTTTTTCCACAATAACTGTCACAACGATGGTTCCCTTTTCCTCTGTGGAAGCATACCCGGTAAACCATGCATGGCTTTCAGACTTGTCATTGCTGAATTCCGCGGAACCTGTTTTCCCTGCTGCCTGGTAAGGCTGGCCATTCAGCTTCGAGCCAGTCCCTTCGCTGACTACCAGTGACATAAATTCCTGCAGCTTCGCAGCCTCATCCTCCGACATCAGTGGGCCATACTGGGAACCTGTGTAGCTTTTCACCGTAACTCCTTTATAATTTTCCGTATGGTCCACCACATAAGGGCGCATTAATATCCCCTTATTGGCAATGGCGGCGGTAACCAGGGCCATGTGCATAGGCGTTACCAGCGTCTTGCCCTGCCCAATCGCCGTCTGCGTCACTTCGTCCGAATTGGAACTTTCCGTCAGCACAAAGCTGCTCTGGTTCGAAGGGTAGGAAATGGGCAGGTCTTTATGGAACAGCATGCCGTCGCAAAGCTGCCGGAATTTTTTCTTATCCAGCCCCAAGCCAATATTGGCATAAGAAGTGTTGCAGGACTTGGCAAAAGAAGTTTCCAGGTTTTCCACCCCGTGGACCGCATGGTCGTAACAGTGGATTTCCGTATGCTCCATGGCAATGCTGCCAGTACACTCATAAGAGTAATCCTGATAATTGGGGTGTTCCCGGATATATTCCAGCGTGGTTAAAATTTTAAAAGTAGATCCGGGCGGGTACAGCCCCTGGGTCGCCCGGTTAACCAGCACAGAATTATCGCTGTCAGTATTTGAAATAATGCTGTCCCACTCTGCGCGGATGGTATTCGGGTCAAAATCCGGCTTGGAAACCATGGCAAGGATTTTCCCAGTGGATGGATCCATGGCAATGACTGCGCCCCGGTTCCCGCCCAAAGCATGATAAGCCGTTTCCTGCAGGCCATAATCCAAGGTAGACACGATGCTGTCCCCCATATTTTTCTGGTCCTGCAGGCCATTGACTACCTGTTCCAGAAAAAAAGCGTGGGAACGGAGCAGGGTGAAATTCCCAAAAGACTCAATGCCTGACTTCCCATTGCTGTCAAACCCCACCACATGGGCAAACATACCGCCATAAGGGTAATACCTTGTTTCACTCCCATCCTCCCCTACAACGGTCTGTGCCAGCACCTTCCCATCCGCAGAACGGATTTCTCCCCGGATTACATGCTCTGTAAAAGTATTCTGCCTTGCATTGTATGGGCTGTTGATAAAATCTTCGCTGCGGAACACCTGAAAATAAGCGAAGTACCCCATCATCAGTATGAACATACCTACAAATAAATAGGTAATCACAGCAAATTCCCGGTTATTTTTCCGGTTAGGATCAGTCGAAGTCCTGGACTTTCGTTCCATGGATGTTTTTTTCATGGGATGAAATCCCTCCTTTCCTGCCTAAGCGTTTCTTTCCCTCTTGTTCCTTCCAGCTCCCACTTTTTGGAACGGCATCTCCCGCCGGACGGCTCCCAGATCTCCTTACTGGGGCTTCCCCAATGGTTTGGGAATCCTCAAAGCCGATTTCCTGCAATTCCCGGGACAGGCCCAACTCTATTTCCCGCAGCTCCGGGGAAACGATTGGCCCAGGCTCCCGGATCACCCTTGGGCTTCCTACCCCAGGGCGGGGCGGTTCCCCAGCGCTTACTGCATTTGCCCTATGCTGCCAGCCAGTTTCTGGATCCATGCCCCCGGCATCTGCTAGATTTTTCCTAGGCGTCCTGCCGCGCCCCTGTCCTGCCCCTGCGGCTGGTTTCTTCCTAGCCTTTTTGGGGGATTCCTGCTCCTCCTCCCCACGTTCCCGAAGCAAATACAGCCCTTGGATAATGGCAAAGATAATCAGCGTACTGAGCAAAGAGCTTCCCCCATAGCTGACAAGGGGCAGTGTAACCCCCGTGGAGGGGATGAACTTAATATCGCCCCCAATGGAAAGGAAAATCTGGAAACCATAAATGGTTCCCAGCCCCAACGCTACTAATTTATAGAAGAAATCCTTCATCTGCATGGCAATATTTAAAAACATCAGAAAACAGCTCACACAAACTAAAATCAGGCAGACAGCAAAGATTCCGCCCAATTCTTCCGCAATTGCCGAAAAAATAAAATCCTGCTTTACTTCTGGTATTTTGTACGGCATCCCCTGGTTCAGCCCCATGCCGAACCAGCCCCCTGTCCCAATGGCAAACAGGGAATTGGATATCTGGTTCCCTTCCCGCTCAAATACGGCAAGGGGATCCTGCCATGCCACTACCCGCACCCGGACATGGCTGAACAAAAAATAAGCCACAACAGAAGCCGCCGCGCCGCAGGCCAGCCCCCCGGCAAAGTAATAAAATTTCCGGGTAGCCACATAAAGCATAACCATATAGGCAATAAAGAAAATCAGCGCGGCCCCAAGGTCTTTGGACAGCACCAAAATTACCACATGCAGCGCAGCCACCACCGTTGCCTTCACCACCTGTATAAACCCTGTAGACTCGTAAAACATGGATGCCACAAAAAAAACAAATATTATTTTAATAAATTCTGAGGGCTGTACCGCAATTCCCGCCACTGAGAAGGAAAGCTTTGCCCCATGGGACACCGCCCCAAGCACCGCCACTACCCCAAGAAGGGTAATCCCGGCCAATGCATACATCCACGTAAGGCTGCGGACAAATTTCCAGCGGCTGATGAAATAGGGAATCAGCATAGTGGCAACCATGGAAACTATGGCGATGACAAACTGCTTGACTGCATGTTCATAGGAAAGCCTGGTCAGGACAACAAAGCCAATGCACATCAGCATACACATGTTGTTCACCACCAGCTTTGACACCCGCCGGTAGAAAATCCCATAGGATACCTGCACCGCAGCAAAAAACAATACCTGCGCAAGATAAAATTTCAGCAAATCCTGGTTCTTCGTGGACAAATACAGGACTGCATAGGCATTAAGATGGAACAGGTACATGTAAAATACCTGCTTCTGGAATTTCCATGCCTTTTCTTCTGCATCCACGCCTTTGCCCAGCGCAGAGTAGCATTGCCAAGTATAAAGCGCAAACAGCAAAATCATTGTATACTTGGATAACTCAGTAATTAAATGTACCATAAATTATTTGACTCCTCATTGAAAATGGCCGTTTGTATCTTCGGACAGTAAAAGCACCGTATTTTCCCTATCTTTATTCAACCCCACGGTTAAAATGGCCGTTCGTATATGCTTCAAAATATTTTTCCCCGCTGGGCGCATCAGAAGAACTTGCCTTCCTGTAACATTCCAGCACATATTCCGTTTCCTCCCTGCCCTCAATGGTAAAGGACAGCCTTATTCCTGCTGGCTGGAGGGCACGGAGTTCCGCAAGGTGGTGCAGCAGTGACAAGGGGGTTGTGTTATAAATGATATTAAAGCAATCCTCACACACGTTCCGCACCGGGAACTGCTTGCCAAAACGGTCTTTTAAGCAGGAAATGCCGGGGCTATGGGTGCAGCCCGAGGTGTTTTTCTTCAGGCACTGGCTGCTGAACATCACTGGCTGGTATCCATACACAATCAGTTCCCCTCCCTTGCAGTTTAAAGCCTTTAACTCCTTAAAGTTCAATTCAACTGGAAGGGTGCGCTGGCTGAAAGGAAGCAGGGACAGCCCTTGTATGGCTTCGTCAGAATAACCATAGATGTTATAATCCCCCTGCACGCAATCCGGGCTTACCCCCATTTCCTTCAAAAATTGAATCTCCTCATAATTTCTTACTAAATACCCGTCTGCCCCTGCCTTTGCAATTTCTTCCCAGTTCCCAGAAAACCAGCGGGCGGTTTCCATGCGGAAAATGTAAGGCAATGCCAGATAACACTCTTTTCCAGAGTCATGCGCCTGCCTTACCAGCCTTTTTAACTGCTGGGGCAGGGAACTGGGTGGTTCTTGCATGGTGCTTCTGCCCCACTGCGCCTTTTTCCGCCAGGACAGGGAAGTTCTGGGATATGCAGAAGCTTCCAGATAAATCCGGGAAGTTCCCGGAAAGTCCCGGGCAGCCTGGAACTGCCCTGGTGTTTCTGCCAGAATGCGAAGTTCCGGGCAATCCCTAGTAGACCGCAGTTTGTTCGGGGAAGTTCCTGTCAGGCTGGAATCTTCCGTTAAACCAAAAGTTTTTGTGAAACCAGAGGCTCCTGTTAAACTGGAAGTTTCCGTTAAGCTACAGGGTACCTCTTTCTGTTGTCCAGAAACAATGGCAGGCCTTCGGTATTTTCTCAAAATTTCTTCTTGAAGGCGTTCCAGCCCGTCCCTGCGGAGCTGGTTTAAGGCCCCTACTGTAAGGAAACTGTTTTTATCCATTTCCAACTGGAATTCTTCAAATACAAATGGGGTATTCCCTGTTTTCTGCATTTTTTCTAAAACGGTTTCCTTTGACAATGGCTGTTTTTGGGCTGCTTGGACCCGTTCCCCAGCAGCTTCCACTTGAATATCTGTATATTGTAACATAAGCTGGGCTGGAGTTTCTTGGCAAAGCCTTAAGATTCCTTTTATTTTTTCTTTATGGCTCCCAAAGTTCCCTTGTTTTTTTGTTTTGGAACTTTTTGAGGTTCCACCCAAACCGCCTATTGCGGCTTCTTTTCGATCCGTGTTCCCTTTTTCATGGGAAGGCTTGGTAAATGTAATCATATCTTTCCCATTTTTTCTGGTATAATATCCGTCCGTAAACCCGCACCGGTTTCCCAAATTCAGTAACTGCTCTTTATCTTCTTTTGCCACATGGTATTCCTGGCCGGGGCTTAATGTTAATTGGTCCAAGTACTTCCGGTAAATCCTGGTAACACCTGCAGCATACTCAGCCTGTTTCATCCGCCCTTCGATTTTGAAGGAATATACCCCGCTTTGGATTAGCTGGGGCAGCAAATCAATGGCGCATAAATCTTTCATGCTTAAAAGGTATTCCCCATGCCCTCTGTCTGCCGGCCTGCCATTGGCGCCGGACAGGCGGTAAGGCAAACGGCAGGGCTGGGCGCACCTGCCGCGGTTTCCGCTCCTGCCCCCAATCATGCTGCTTAACAGGCACTGGCCGGAGTAACCGTAACAGAGAGCCCCATGGACAAAGCTCTCAATTTCTACCCCGGTTTCCGCATAAATATGGGAAATTTCTTCCAATGACAATTCCCTTGCCGTGACTATCCGGCTGCATCCGGCTTCTATCATCAGCTTTGCCCCATAAACCCCAGTAATCGCCATTTGGGTGCTGGCATGGACAGGCAGGAGCGGAAACTGCTTCCGGACAAAGTGCAGCACCCCTATATCCTGCACAATCACTGCATCCAGCCCAGCTTCATAAAGAGGCTGGAGGTATTCCAGCAGTTCATGGACCTCCTGTCCTTTCAGTAGCGTATTTACGGTAAGGTAAAGGTGCTTTCCCTTAAGGTGAAGGTAATCCAAGCCTTCAAGCAGCTCTTCCCCCGTCAGGTTATTGGCATAAGCCCTTGCCCCAAATTTCTGCCCAGCCGCATACACTGCGTCCGCCCCGGCTTCTGCCACTGCCTGTAAAGCAGCAAAAGAACCTGCCGGCGACAGGAGTTCCGTTTTTTTCTTTATTTTATGGCGCATCTTAGACCCTCCCTGAAAGAAAGATGGCTCATACAAACTGACTTGTCATGAGCCACCCTTCTTAAAGACGGAATGATTTTCATTTTTGGCATCTCGGTACCTCTTTCATTCATGCTCTCCTGTCCTTTGGTTTTCCGGTGCCGTTTGCCCGGTTTCCTGGCTTATGGGCGCTGCCTGCCTTTCTTCCTGGCCCGCTGTGTGCCTTTGGCCCGCGGATGGCGCCTGCTTATTTTCCTGGTGCTCAGATGCCACTTGGCTGTGTTCCTGGCCTGCGGATATCATTTGCCCATTTTCCTGGTGTTCGGACGTCCTCTGGCTGTGTTCCTGGCTGTGTTCCTGGCTCTTTTCCCAGTTCCGCTTGCCGCCATCGTTCCAGTTCTGGCCTGTTGGCTGGTTCCCAGTGTTTTTATTCTGGCCTGCTGGCTGGAAATTTTCTTTTTCCCGGTTCATCTGTCCCATGCCATGTTTCTTTTGGCTTGCTGGCTGGCTACCAGTATTCTTCTGGCTCTCTGTCTGGTTCCCATCATTCTTCTGGTTTGGTGAACCTTGCCCTTCCGGCAAAACCTGCCCTTTTACTTTCCCCAGCAGTGCATCCTCCAGCGCATTTTCCAATTTCGCCTTATGTAATAAAAGCTGGCGGTTTTCCTTTTCCAGTTCAGAAGCTGTCTTTTCACTGCTTTCCGCCTTAATCCTTAAAGAAATTAATTCATGCTTTAATTCATAGATTTCCCTGTCCTTTTCTTTAACGTCCTGATCCAGCTTTTCCGCCTGCTCCCTTGCCTTGAAATAATCGTCTGCAATGTTCAGTTCCACCAACGTGGCCTTCATTTCCCCCGGAAAACGGCGGAACTGCTCCATTTCGTCAAATTCATTTATTTTGCCATTAATATAATTTGCCACCCGCTGCAAATAATCTTCACTTTCGTAACCGCTTAAAGTGTAAATTTTTCCGCCAATTAACACATCGGCGCTGGTTTTCGCTGACATACTTTTTCCTCTCCTGCTTCTGGCCTTCCTGCCATTTCCTTCATTATAACTGATTTCCATGGAAAAACAAATACTATTTTGAAATTCCAAAATGTTTGTAAGAAAAATCAGTGGCAACCCTGCCTTTGGGCGTCCGGTTGATAAAGCCATTTTTCACCAAATATGGCTCATATACGTCCTCAATGGTCCCGGCGTCCTCACCCAAAGAAGCGGCAAGGGTGTCAAGCCCTACCGGTCCCCCCTGAAATTTCTCAATCATAGCCATAATAATATTCCGGTCATTCTGATCCAGCCCATATTTGTCTACTTCCAGCAAATCCAGCGCAAAAACAGCTACTTCCATGGTAATTTTCCCATCATACTTTACCTGTGCAAAATCCCGCACCCGCTTTAACAGGCGGTTGGCAAGCCGTGGGGTCCCCCTTGAGCGCCTTGCCATCTCAAATGCCCCGTCTTCCGTGATTTCCACCTCCAGCTTCTTTGCAGAATGGAGGATAATGGTCTTTAATTCCTCTGGGTTATAAAATTCCAGATGGTGCACAACCCCAAACCGATCCCTCAATGGGGCGGACAAAAGCCCTGCCCGGGTAGTAGCCCCTACCAAGGTAAAATGGGGCAAATCCAGACGGATGGAACGGGCAGTCGCGCCTTTCCCAATCATAATGTCAATCACATAATCTTCCATGGCAGGGTAAAGCACTTCTTCCACCTGACGGTTCAGGCGGTGGATTTCATCCACAAACAGGATATCCCCCTCCTGCAGGCCGCTTAAGATGGCCGCCATTTCCCCAGGTTTCCCAATGGCGGGCCCGGAGGTTATTTTCATATGTACGCCCATTTCATTGGCGATAATCCCCGCCAGCGTAGTTTTCCCCAGCCCGGGGGGGCCATAAAACAGCACATGGTCCAGGGATTCCCCCCGCTGCCGTGCGGCTTCAATGTATACTTTCAGCGTTTTCTTTGCTTTTTCCTGCCCAATGTATTCTGCCAGCTTCTGGGGGCGCAGGCTGGTTTCTATTTTCAGGTCTTCTTCCTGAATCTGGGTAGAAATGACACGTTTTTCCATGGGTGGCGTTTCCTTTCTGTTAATTATAAAAATGACATCTGCTTTAAGGCTTCCCTAAGCACTTCTTCTACCGTCATATCCGGGGTAACCCCTACGCCTTCTACGGCCTTTAGGGCTTCGGAAGATGAATAGCCCAGCGCGGTCAGGGCCTGCACCGCTTCGCTCTTTGCCCCTGCAAGGGAGTTTTCCTGTTCTGATGCAGCATGTTCCATTTTCAGTTCAAAAGCATCCTCTAACTTTAACTTATCCTTTAACTCAAGGATTAACCGCTTCGCCGTCTTGCTGCCAATCCCTGGAGCCTTGGAAATAGCCTTTGCATCCTCCCCCAGCACCGCAAACCGCAAGTCGTCCGGCGTCATGACAGCCAAAATTGCCAGCGCTCCTTTTGGCCCTATGCCGCTGACGCCTAACAGCAGCTTGAATACCGTAAGGTCATCCCGGGTGAGGAACCCATAAAGCTCCATAAGTTCTTCTTTTACATGAAGGTAGGTATAAACTTTAACCGTCTGGCCTGTCCCTGTAAACTGGCCTGCCATTCCAGCCGGGATATGGATATTATAGCCAATGTTATTCACTTCCACTACTATGGTATCTTCTGAAACCTCAACCAATTCGCCTTTCAGGTATGAATACATGATGCCTCCTTTGCAGCTTAACAGCCCTGTTTGGGGCTTACTGCTTCGCCATAAAAATAAAATCCTTTACATTCCTTTAACTTCACGGGAAGGATTTTGCCTACCATGCTGCTGTCCCCGGGCAGGTGCACGACAAAATTTCCGCTTAAACGCCCAGTTACCAGAGCTTCATCCTGCCCATTCACTTCTTCTACCAGAACGGGCTCTACTTTTCCGGTAAGGCTTTCTGCCTTTTTGGCGGCAATCTCCTGCACTTCTTTCAGTAAACGCTGAAACCTGTCTTTTACCATTTCTTCCGGTACCTGCCCTTCCATTGCTGCTGCCGGGGTTCCGGTACGCTTAGAATAAAGAAAGGTAAATGCGCTGTCAAACTGGACTTTCTGCACCACATCCATGGTTTCCAGAAAATCTTCTTCCGTTTCCCCCGGAAACCCGACGATGATGTCTGTTGTCAAGGCAATGTCCGGCACTGCAAGGCGCAGTTTTTCCACCAGCGCCAAATACTGTTCCTTGCTATAACGGCGGTTCATCTCTTTTAAAATACGGCTGCTCCCAGACTGGAGGGGCAGATGGAGATGCCTGCATATCTTCTTTGAATTTCCCATCACTTCGATCAGTTCATCCGACAAATCCTTGGGGTGGGAGGTCATAAAACGGATTCGCTCAATCCCATCTATTGTTTCGATTTTTTTCAGCAATTGCGCAAAAGTTATGGGTTCCTTTAAGTTTTTCCCGTAAGAGTTGACATTTTGCCCCAGCAGCATTACTTCCACAACCCCATCTTTTGACAAACGTTCAACCTCATGCAGGATATCCTCCGGTTTCCGGCTGCGCTCCCTGCCGCGCACATACGGCACAATGCAGTAACTGCAAAAGTTATTGCACCCGAACATAATATTAATTCCTGATTTAAAAAAATATTTCCGGTCTGCCGGCAAATCTTCTACGATTTTATCCGTATCTTCCCAAATATCAATTAACATGCCCTGCTGCCTATAGGAAACATACAACAATTCTGCAAATTTATAGATATTATGGGTGCCGAACACCAAGTCCACAAAAGAGTAGCTTTTCCGTAATTTCTCTATAACCTCCGGTTCCTGCATCATACAGCCGCACAGGGCGATTTTTTTATGGGGGCTGCGCTTCTTGGAACCGTTTAAGTAGCCAAGCCGGCCCCAGACCTTGTTGTTGGCATTTTCCCGGACAGTGCAGGTATTGTAAATTACAAAGTCTGCTTCTTCGCTGCCTGCTTCCTCATACCCTATTGCTTCTAATATCCCTGACAGCTTTTCGGAATCCCTTGCATTCATTTGGCATCCAAATGTCTGGGTGAAAAAAGTAGGGCGGCGCTTATGCTCCTGCTCAAAACCCTGTACCCATTCCCTGCATTTTGCCATAAAATAATATTGGCGTGCTGGTTCTTCTGTGGGAGGTTCCAAATTTAAATTTATATTGCTTAAATCAATTTCTTGATGCATTTTTCTTAACTTTTTCCCTTTCTGCTATATACTCAAAGGATCCCTTTTCATTTTGCTGTATCATTTTTTCAGAAAAGAAGAACCCCCGAATGTACCGCTCATACTTCCGGGGGTCCGCCCTTTTTGCACGACATGGGCATTTCAATCTTTTTGCCTGTTAGGCACATCGCATACGCAGCCTTAATCAGCCCGCTGCGCCCAAAAAATTATTTGCCTGCCAAGGGCTGCTGATTTATCCTAAAGCTGCTCCTGAAACCCCGGCTTATACAGATGGCGCGGGATTCCATCTACCATGACTGGTGACACATCGCCCTGGATCAGCGGTTTTACATAAGTTACAAATTCATCTGTCACATATGTGCCATCCTTGGTTACCCAGCTCCTTGGCACCAGTTTCTCATCGTTTGCAATCTTATGTACATCTTTCACTGCAGTTGTGCTCTGGTATGGGTCGTCAGAAATCCTCTCCAGCACGACCATTTTCCCAGTGTCGCCTTCGTCTGCTGCCTTCACAGCGGCGCCGCCAACCTGATATGCTTCCAAAATATCAACACGCGATGCGGAATGGGATGCAGAACGCTGTAAAGTGCTCAGCTCAATTGCGCGGGTCTTGCAGCCGATTTCCCCTGCTACAAAGTTTGCCAAGTATGCTGCTGTCCCGGAAAGCTGCTTATGGCCAAATGCATCCACAAAATCTACGCTGTTCCCAAGCTCACATACATATTTCCCGCCTGCTACCCTAATGCCTTCCGAAACCGCTACTACAACGGAAGATTTCTTTTCCAGCAGCTTGCGGATTTTCTCAAGGAATTTGTCTATATCAAATTCTAATTCCGGCAAGTAAATCAGGTCTGGCCCTGTGCTGTCCTCGCCTTTTGCCAACGCTGCTGCGCCTGTCAGCCAGCCAGCATTACGCCCCATAATCTCAATAATGGTAACTAACCCTTTTTCATATTCCAAGCAGAAGCTATCACAGATAATTTCCTTTACGGAAGTACCAATGTATTTTGCTGCGCTTCCATAGCCGGGTGTATGGTCTGTCAACGCCAGGTCATTGTCAATGGTCTTGGGGCAGCCGATAAACCTGACTGTCTGGCCAGTAATAATCGCATAATCGGACAGTTTCTTAATGGTGTCCATAGAGTCATTTCCGCCGATGTAAATAAATGCTTCTATGTCAAGCTTTTCCAAAATCTCAAATATCTTCTCATAAACCCCCATATCCTCATGGATTTCCGGCAGTTTATACCGGCAGGAGCCCAGATAAGCAGCCGGAGTACGCTTTAAAAGCTCTGCATCCAGCTCATTTGTGATATGTTCGGAAAGGTCGATATACCTCTCCTGAAGAAGCCCCTGAATCCCGTGCAGCATCCCATAGACCTTATTTGCCCCACGGTCTTTCGCTGTACGGTAAACCCCAGCAAGGCTGGAATTAATGGCCGCAGTCGGCCCCCCTGATTGTCCCACAATAACGTTGCGTTTCATATGTGCACCTCCAATTTTCTATTTTACGCAAACTCGTAATGTATATTATACCAAAGAAATATGTTATGTACAAGTTTTTCTTTTGGCAAAACCTAAAATTTATTTCCGCGAGCAATGAGCCAAGCAGCCGCGCTCGCGCGGATATTTGGCGAATGCCGCGAGGGTTGAATACCCCGCCCCTTGGGGCGGAAAGAACAAGCCAGGCCATGCCCCGTAGCTTGCTACGGGATATTTGACTCTCCCTGATACCTACCCCGCATCCACAGAAATGCAACAACACAGATTACCACTGACAGCAGGGAGCCTCCCGGTGCAGCAAGCCCCATGGGAAATAAGGTTGCTGGAAAAAATTCCGAGGTAATATACGCCCCTGGGATACGCACACATACAATGGAGAGGAAATTATGCAAAAATGAAATCCCGGACATCCCATATGCGCAGAAATACCCGCTAAAACTGAAATGTACCCCTGCAAACAAGCAGTCCCAGATATACCCCCGTAAATATTGGGCACCAGAAAAAATTACCTGTGCATCCCCTGTGAAAATCCCAACTGCTGGTTCCGCAATAAACTGTACCAAAACAGATACCACTAGCCCAAACCCTACGGTTATCAGGACAGCATACCGAAGCGTCAGCGCTGCCCTGCCGTGTTTCCCTGCCCCAATATTCTGGGCAGAAAGTGCAGAAACTGTGGAAAGCATCGTGGAAGGGACTAGGAAGACAACCCCAATAATTTTTTCCACAATCCCTACCGCTGCGGCATCGTTTAGCCCCCTCCGGTTGGCAATTACTGTAATCACAATAAAAGCAATCTGGATAAACCCATCCTGCAGCGCAACCGGGATGCCGATTTTCAATATCTGCCCCATAATTTTCATTTTAGGCCTTACATGGCGCTTTTTCAGCGCAATCCCCGTCTTTCCCTTAAAAATGGCAAACAGTGCAGCTCCTACGCTGATGGTCTGGGACAAAGTAGTCCCCAGCGCCGCCCCAGCCGCACCCATATGGAATATTCCTATCAGCAGGTAATCCAACACAATGTTTGCACCGCAGGCAATTGCAATAAAATACATGGGGCTCTTGGAGTCCCCTAACCCCCGAAAAATGGAACTGATAATATTGTATGCCGTAATAAACGGAATCCCCAGAAAACAAATGGTAAGGTAGGATACTGTCCCAGAAACTGCCTTCTCCGGCGTTGCCATCACCGCCACAATCTGCCCTACAAAGGCCAGCAGCAGGGCTGTGGCAGCTATGGACACCCCCATGAACAATATGGCCGTATTTCCAACTGCAGCCGCGGCTTGTTCCTGCTGTTTTCCCCCAACTGCTTTCCCAATTGTCACGGTAGTGCCCATGGCAAGCCCTACTACCATTACGGTCAGCATATGCATGACCTGGCTCCCTATGGAAACAGCCGTGATATGGGCTACCCCATTGAACTGTCCAATAATATACAAATCTGCCATCCCATATAATGTCTGCAAAAAATATGACAGGAGATAGGGCAATGAGAAATACAGGATGTTTTTTGCTACGCTGCCAGATGTTAAATTTTTTTCCATAATAAATGTTCCTTTTGTCCCTCTGTGCTAAAAAATATCTTTTCCTGCTAATTCCTCAATATATTCTATTGGTAATTTTGTGCCTTCTGCAATTTTCTCATAAGAGAAATCCTCCATTAAGAGAAAAGCACGTGCAATTTCTGTTCTTGCTGCCAAATCCGTTTCATTCCTCAAATCTTCCAAAATTTTACTCATTTCCTGTATTCCTTCCTGATCTTCCTTTAAATATTTTGTGCGCTCTGCCATCAGGCTAAAATTCATATCATCTGCATTGGTGCAGCTAAAATCATGCATTAACTCATCATCCAATGGCCAAAATTCACGCAAACACTGTAAATCTTCCTGCCGCACACATTCCCTTCTCTGCCGCCCTGTTTCATTCATGGAAAACACCTCTTTCTGTGGCCGGCAAATTTCTTACATTATAATCCGAAATTGCCTAAAATACAACAGTAGTAACATTTTTTCTGAATTGTCCAACCCCCTCATGAGCGCGGGAAGGGAGGTTGAAGTGGGCTTGCCCGCTTTATGCTGCGATAATGTGGGAAAAGCTTGAAACCCATCAGTTATGTTATGCCTATTTTTCGCTTCTTTTGTGAAATGTTATGTGATCTGAAAAAGAATCCAAGATATAAAAATGATTTTTGAATATTTTTTAGAAAGGAAATGGGGTGGGCTTTGCCTTCTGGCAATGCCCGTCCCTTCCTTAAGTACAGTAATGATTCGTTACCTCTTATCAAACATCTTAAATATGTTCCTTACTCCAAAAGGATTCCAAGGAAATTTAGGAGTATAATTCCTAGAAAGCTAATAATTAAGATGAAACACCCCTTTAAAAAATTTTTCATAGGCTGCGGTTCTTAGTATGTCTTTGTAACACTGGTACAGGTTACTTTTTCACTTCCTACAGTAGCGTATACTTTCACACGATAACTTCCTTTTTCAAATACGGTATAGGATCTGCTTGAAACCTTTGAGGACGCATTTGCAGATTCAACCCAAGAAACTTTATTAATCCAAGTGCCTCCTTCCAAATGCTGCAAACACATTATAACTTGAATAGAATTCACCTTTTTGGCAAATACTTCTGCAAGGCAATAAGCTGTATTACCTTCGATTTTTAAGCCTGCTGATATGTTTGAAACATTATCGTATAAAGGTTGTATCCCATCCTCTTTTGCCAAATCAACATTTATCATATCTTGTCCTGCTGCATAACTAACATTAGATAGATTTAGCATTAAACATACCATAACCAATAACATTGCCACTTTCCGTTTCATAAACTATTCTCCTTCCATTTTTCTTTTGTACTAAAATTTGCAGGTTAACCCTATTATAATAACAATTGAAGTTGAAAAAATATGACACTTTTCTCAAATTTTTATTTTACCCCCGTAAATATAGTTAAAAATCAATTAATTGGCTTTTCATCCAGTTCTAATTTATCTGCTAATTTAATCAATTCTTCTTTGGAAAGCGAACCATTCAAAACTAATTTATAAACTCCATTTGAAATTATTAATGATCCTATTCCATTATCTTCTACAAAGTAACCAGTAAATCCATTTACTTTCACATCTTCCAATGATTTTTTATTAGATGTAAGATTTTCAGGCTGTTCATCTACTTGCCACGTCTGTTTCAACAATATAGCATCTTCTGAATTATTAACACCACTTTACAACTATTATAAATAGCGCTCCTTTTGCTGAACAAGGTAT
>ERZ778516.1942-NODE-1942-length-14679-cov-4.373906_pt1 | contig 14679 bp, 12 predicted proteins | sample MGYA00510342_ERZ778516 | MGnify/ENA primary metagenome ERZ778516 (study PRJEB29527, sample SAMN07138961) | mouse gut metagenome | material: feces | host: mouse | place: China:Nanjing | collected 2016-01-25 ...
GATCCCTGGGACATATTATATAAATTTGACAGTCAGGACATCAGCCGGAAAAGCCGAGGAGGATATAAGGGTTGATGTGGATGAGATGGCCCCACCTGTGATATCGATAGCTATCCCTGATGGTGGGCTGAATGTGATTGCAGGACGAGAATATGAAATCGTTCCTGATGTGCAGAATGCCGATGATGCCGTTTTTGTGTGGGCGATTGACGGAAAGACTGTGAGCGAGGAGAAGTCCTGTAGATTCCGTGAATCATCTGTTGGCAAATATAATCTCAAATTGACAGTAACCAATGATGATGGCAAAGCTGAAAAGACAATAGCAATAAATGTTGTGGACAGGATGCCGATTGATATCGTGCTCCCTTCATCAATGTTTTTTTCTGAAAATATAAAGAAGTATGTCAGTGAGGGTGAATCGATATGTCTCCGACCCTATCTGTCTGTGTCAGAAAATGTCACATGTCAGTGGAGCCTTGATGGAGTAGAGATATCTGATGCGACATCTGTATTGTATGATTTTAAGCCTGAAAGAGTAGGGGAATACACTCTTTCGTTTACAGCAAAATATTCCTCAGTTCTCTCAAAACATGATATTTCACGAAATATATCATCCACAGGCAATGATGAAGCTTCCATAGATATTCCGGTTGTATGCTGTAAGGAATCTGCCATGCGGCCTTATACATCGGCTTGCAGCCGCTATGCATGTAAGGTATATGAGTATGTGCCTGCCCCTGGGCAGTTCATTAATGAGAAGGCTTCAGGCTACGATGGGGTCACAACCCATGAATCAGCATGCAGGTATGCCCTCGGCCGACTCAATAAGGAGCAGAGCGTTTCTCTCGGAGCATGGGGCGGATATATCATTGTAGGCTTTGACCATAGTATTGAGAATAGGGGAGATTATGATTTCTCCATCAAGGGTAATGCCATAGATACATCCAATGAGCCGGGTATAGTATGGGTGATGCAGGATGTCAATGGCAATGGTCTGCCTGATGATGAATGGTATGAGCTGAAGGGCTCGGAATACGGTAAGGAGGAGACCTTACAGCAGTATGCTGTCACTTATTTCCGTCCGGGAGCCAATATGAACACACAATGGGTTGACAATCTTGGTGGCACAGGTGTGATCAGACGTATCAGTTCACAGCACCCTCAGGCTTTCTATTATCCGTTGTGGATTGAAAGCGACTCCTACACCCTGTATGGAACCCGACTCAAGGCGCGGACCGAGATCTCATCAGTGACTGGTCTGTGGTGCAATAATCCTTTCGGATGGGGGTATGCCGATAATCTTGGGGAAGATGTCACTGACAAGAACAACCCTGAGGCTGATGCCATAGCCAATTATTTCAGGATTTCCGATGCCGTCAGGCTTGATGGAAAGCCTGCCGATCTTAAGTTTATCGATTTTATAAAGGTACAGACCGGAGTAAATGCCTATGCCGGTCAGCTTGGCGAAAATTCCACTGAGGTATTCAGTTTCTGTGATGAGAATAATAAATAGATTAAGCGTTCTGCTCTGTGTGCCTTTATGCCTTACAGGGTGCATGAAGTGGGACTACTCTGACAGTCCCGAGGATTTCGATGCACCAGGCTCCGGTCTGTTCATACTGAATGAAGGTAACTTTCAGTATGGCAATGCTTCGCTTTCCTATTACGATCCGGAGACCGATAATGTGGAGAATGAGGTGTTTGTGCGGGCTAATGGCATGAAACTCGGTGATGTGGCACAGTCCATGACCGTCTATGATGACAAGGGGTGGATAGTGGTCAATAACAGTCATGTGGTGTTTGCAATCGATCTCTCCTCTTTCAAGGAGATAGGTCGAATCGAGAATCTGACATCTCCGCGTTATATACATTTTGTTAACGATGACAAGGCTTATGTGAGCCAGTTGTGGGACAATCGTATATTTATAGTTGACCCTCGCCGGTATGAGGTGACTGGGTATATCGAAGTCCCGGATATGGCAATGGGTAACGGTTCGACAGAACAGATGGTGCAGATTGGCAAGTATGTCTACTGCAATTGCTGGTCGTATCAGAACCGTATAATAAAAATTGATACTGAGAGCGACCGTGTGGTTGCATCCGTTGCTGTCGGTGTTCAGCCAACATCATTGGCGGTTGACAGGTACGGACGGTTGTGGACTGTCACTGACGGTGGTTACGAGGATAGCCCTTATGGCTATGAAGCCCCATCGCTTTTCAGGATAGATCCGGAAAAATTTACAATAGAAAAAGAGTTTAAGTTCAGGCTTGGAAATTCTCCTTGCGAACTTCAGTCCAATGGCGACGGAAGCCTTCTCTATTGGGTGGATGATGATATATGGTGCATGGATGTCGATGCTGAGCGTCTTCCGGTGCGGCCGTTTCTTGAACGTCGTGACACGAAGTATTATGGTCTCACGGTGAGTCCGTCGACAGGAGATGTGTATGTTGCCGATGCGATCGATTACCAGCAGCAAGGCATGATATACCGCTACACTCCGGAAGGGGAACTTGCTGATGAATTTTATGTAGGTATAACCCCTGGTGCATTCTGTTGGAAATGAAACGTCTGTTGTATTTTATAATATTGTCGGCGGCGGCTTGTGGTGCATATGCGCAGGCTGATGGGAATATCAGTCTGAGGCAGGTCACAGTGACGGCACGTAGGCCCATGAAGGAGATCGGTGTTCAGAAGACTCCGTTCGATTCCGCCATGCTGAAGGAGAATGTGGCCCTTTCTATGGCAGATGTACTTGCATTCAATTCTTCGGTTTTTGTGAAAAGCTACGGACGCGCCACGCTGTCCACAGTAGCTTTCCGAGGCACTTCTCCGAGTCACACTCAGGTGACGTGGAACGGCATGCGCATCAATAACCCTATGCTTGGAATGACCGATTTCTCTACTATCCCGGCTTATTTTATAGATCAGGCATCGCTGCTTCATGGCACATCGTCAGTCAATGAAACCGGAGGAGGGCTCGGAGGGCTTGTTCGTCTCGGAACACTTCCAGATGTTCCTGAAGGATTCAATGCGCAGTATGTTCAGGGAATAGGGTCATTCAGCACTTTTGACGAGTTTGTCCGTGTGACTTATGGCAACGACCACTGGAGCAGTTCTACACGTGCGGTGTATTCGTCATCCCCCAACGATTATGAATACACTAACCATGACAAGAAGGTCAATATCTATGATGATGACCACAATATAGTGGGTCAGTACCATCCCAAGGAACGTAATCGTTCCGGATCGTTCAAGGATTTCCATATTTTGCAGGAGGTCTATTACAATACTCTCCGTGGTGATCGTTTTGGTGTGAACGCATGGTTCGTAAATTCCAATCGTGAGTTGCCTATGCTCACAACCGATTATGGTAAGGCTTCTGATTTCGAGAACAGGCAGCGAGAACACACTTTCCGTGGCATACTATCCTGGGATCACAACCGAAGCAATTGGAGGACAGGTGTCAAAGGCGGGTATGTTCACACTTGGATGGGATATGATTACAAGCGGGAAGTGGCTCCTGACAATTGGGCTGTGATGACACGCTCACGCAGCAAGGTGAATACCATATATGGTCAGATAGATGGGGAATATAATCCTGCCAGACGCTGGTACTTCACTGCCAATGTGTCTGCCCATCAGCATTTTGTGAGGAGCGAGGACAAGAACATCATACTTCAGGAAGGTGGCAATGGCATAGTCGGTTATGACAAGGGACGTATTGAGCTTTCAGGTGCTTTTTCTGCCAAGTGGCAGGCAACTGACCGTATAGGCATGTCGCTTGTGTTGCGTGAAGAGATGTTTGGTGAAAAGTGGGCACCCCTGACGCCGGCATTCTTTATTGACGGACTTGTGGCTCGGAGAGGTAATGTTATGCTTCGGGCATCTGTGTCACGCAATCATAAGTTCCCGACGCTTAATGATATGTATTTCCTTCCGGGTGGCAATCCCGATCTCAGGAGCGAGGAAGGATGGACCTATGATGCCGGAATGTCATTCGATATTGGTGGCGAGAGCCTTGAGAGCGGATCTCGGGCGATCGCATTGGGAGGAAGTGTCACATGGTTTGATTCTTATATCGACGACTGGATAATATGGTTGCCGACAACAAAGGGCTTTTTCTCTCCCAGAAATGTGAAGAAGGTGCATGCTTATGGTATCGAGGTCAAAGGCAATATGGCATTGCGTCCCGCAAAAGGATGGCTGATCGATCTGAATGGATCATATTCCTGGACTCCGTCGATTAATGAGGGTGAAAAAATGTCGCCTGCCGATATGTCGGTAGGTAAGCAGTTGCCATATGTTCCTAAGCATTCGGCGTCGGTCACCGGACGGCTGTCATGGCAGTCATGGAGCTTTCTGTATAAGTGGGCATACTATTCTGAGCGGTTCACTATGTCGAGCAATGATTACACTCTCACCGGGCATCTTCCCGATTATTTCATGAGTAATGTCTCTCTTGAAAAGGGGCTGTCGTTCAAGCCTCTTGACATGCAGTTGAAGCTTGCCGTCAATAATCTTTTCAATGAGGACTATATGTCGGTGCTTTCGCGTCCGATGCCTGGAATAAACTTTGAGTTCTTTATAGGGATAACACCTAAATTCAGGAAAAAGAAATGAGATCCTGTTCAGTCATATTGTTTCTGGCTCTTATTATGGTCGCCTGCGGTAATAGGCAGGAGAATATTAATGAGTTTGTTTCTGATGTGTACACCCCTGTATATGCCCGGGGATTTAGTATCAGTGGTGCTGAAGGGAAGCGTAGCACACTCCTTACGGTGTCGAATCCGTGGCAGGGGGCTGACAGTGTGGTGGTGAGTCTTTTTATATCTCGTGATGGAGAGCCGGTTCCTGATGGGTTTGAAGGACAGGTGATTGACGGAGATGCCGCTCGTGTTATCACCATGTCGTCAACACAGATAGCAATGCTTGATGCGATAGGGGAGAGCCGTAAGGTGGTCGGTGTGTCAGGGCTTGGTTTCATTTCCAGTCCTGGGATCAGAAGCCGCCGTGACAGCATTGGGGATGTGGGTTATGACAGCAATTTCAATTACGAGCTGATCATGTCGCTCGATCCTGACATTGTACTGCTGTATGGAGTCAATGGCGCAAGTCCTGTGGAGAGCAAGCTCAGGGAACTTGATATACCGTTTATCTATATTGGTGACTACCTTGAGTCGTCACCTCTTGGAAAAGCCGAATGGATGGTGGCTCTGGCTGAGATTGTCGGCAGGCGTGACGATGGGGAAAAACATTTCAAAGAAATTGCTCAGAGCTATAACTCACTGAAGGAACTGGTGTCAAATGCCGTTGAGGATGTCCCGAAAGTAATGCTTAATGCTCCCTATGGCGATACCTGGTTTATGCCTGCTGAGGATAACTATTCAGTTCAGCTTATCCGAGATGCCGGCGGAGAATATATATATGGTAGAAACAGGAGCGGGATTTCTGTGCCGATTGATATTGAGGAGGCTTACATGCTTTGTTCCGATGCGGACATTTGGCTTAATCCGGGAAATGCCGGGACTCTTGCCGAACTTGCTGTCGCTTGCCCTAAGTTTACTGATACGGATTGTTTCAGGTCAGGGCATATCTTTAATAACACTCGGCGTTCTACTTCCGGAGGCGGGAATGACTATTATGAATCGGGAGTGGTGAATCCTGATATGGTGCTTCGTGATCTTGTGAAGATATTCCATCCCGGATTGGTTCATGAGGAATTTGTGTATCATAAACAGTTGGATTGACGTATGCAATCGCGCAATACATTATTGTTTATAGCTCTGATAGTCGCAGTCGTTTCACTGTTTTCAGTGGATATGATGGTCGGAGCTGTCAATATCCCGCTTTCGGATGTGTGGAAGGCTCTGATCGGTGGCGATTGTCCCGAGTCTACGGTTAAAATAGTCCGGAACATAAGGCTTGTCAAGGCTTTTGTCGCCCTTCTTGCCGGAGCGGCATTATCGGTCAGCGGGTTACAGATGCAGACATTGTTTCGTAACCCCTTGGCTGGTCCTTATGTCCTTGGTATAAGTTCCGGAGCGAGTCTTGGAGTCGCGTTGGTGGTGCTTGCAGGGTTTGGCTCATCGTTTGGAGTAGCAGGTGCAGCATGGGTCGGTTCGGCGGTAGTCCTGATGTTTATAGGGATAGCCGCCCGCCGCATCAAGGATATAATGGTGATATTGATTCTCGGCATGATGTTCTCATCGGGAGTAAGTGCCGTGGTGCAGATATTGCAGTATCTCAGCCGGGACGAAGCTCTAAAGACATTTGTAATATGGACTATGGGATCGCTTGGCGAAGTGACTGTAATGCAGCTCTGTATACTGTTCCCTTCGGTGCTTCTTGGACTTGTGCTCGCAGTGCTGTCCATAAAGCCTTTGAATATGCTGCTTTTCGGTGAGGACTATGCAGTGACTATGGGCTTGAATATCAGGCGTTCGCGCGGTATGATATTTATGTCGGCAACGCTTCTTGCCGGAACTGTGACCGCTTTTTGCGGTCCGATCGGTTTTATCGGACTGGCTATGCCTCATGTCACGAGAATGATGTTTGACAACAGTGATCATCGTGTGCTCATACCTGCCACCATGCTGTCGGGAGCTTCGGTTATGATAATCTGTGACATCATATCCAAGATGTTTACTCTTCCGGTAAATGCGATTACAGCCCTTCTCGGAGTGCCTGTCGTGGTATGGATTGTGTTAAGAAATAGAGTATGATTGAATTAAAGGACTTTTCCATAGGATACGGAGCTCGCCGATTGCTGTCTGATGTGTCGCTTTCGATCCCGGGAGGATGCCTCACTGCACTTGTTGGCCGTAACGGCACAGGCAAGTCGACGCTTCTGCGTTCCATTGCAGGGCTTAACCGAAATTATTCGGGCGACATACTTGTCGATGGCAATGTTCTGAACCATCTGCCGCCTCAGCGTCTCGCAAAGATGCTTGCATTTGTGAGTACCGAACGAACCCGCATACCCTACTTGAAATGCGAGGATGTCGTAGCAATAGGAAGGGCACCATACACTAATTGGATAGGACATATCCAGGATATGGACCGTGAGATTGTGGCAAAGGCATTGTCATTGGTCGGTATGGAGGCATATGCCGGACGCACTATGGACACAATGAGCGACGGTGAGTGCCAGCGAGTGATGATTGCGCGTGCATTGGCTCAGGATACATCTGTAATACTATTTGACGAGCCCACGTCATTTCTTGACATGCCGGGCAGGTATGAGCTATGCTCTCTGCTCGGAAGGCTTGCCCACGAAGAGGGAAAGTGCATATTTTTTTCCACTCATGAGCTTGATATCGCTTTGAAGATGTGTGATAAAGTGGCAGTGCTCGATTCTACAGCACTGGAGATTTACGATGCCGGAGAATTGCGTGACAATGGGCTTATAGAACAGATTTTTTCAATAAATCTCTAACTAATCGGCTTGGGGATTGTTAAAATTTTAGTACTTTTGATTAAAAATTAAGTCCAACAACTAAAATTAGAAAATTCTTATGCAGATTCAGAGAATTCAGACAGTCTATATCTTTCTGTCTATCATCGCGATGGCTGTATTTCTGATTGTCCCTTATGGCGAAATCGAAATCCTTTCGCAGAGCCCTGTCGTTACCGAGCCTCTTTACACTATGGCTGAGTATGGAATCCTCATACCTGTGTGTGCTATTATCATCCTACTGCTCATCGACATGTTTCTTTATCGTAATCTTCCGCTTCAGCGCACAGTGCTTGTCGTCAGCCTTATGCTCACGCTTGCGGTAATTGCGACAGTATGCTTCGCACTATTCAAGGAGGCGCGTGCCGAAGGAATTGAAGCCAATTTCAGTGTATGGGACATACTCCTGCCAATAGCGGCATTGCTTGAAATCCTCGGTGTGAAAGGGATAAATCATGATATAAAGCTGCTTAACTCCTACAACCGACTCAGATAATAACGAAATATATTAAAAAAAGATGGTCCGTACATTGAAAAATTGTACGGACCATCTTTTTATGTCTTGCGAGAACAATGTAGGAGAGAGGAGAAATGATTACTCGTCAACAGGGCTGAAATCATCTTTGCCGACGCCACACAATGGGCATGTCCAATCATCGGGTATATCTTCAAAGGCAGTTCCGGCAGGAATGCCGCTTTCAGGGTCTCCGTTTGCAGGGTCATATACATATTCGCAAACATTACAGATGTACTTTTTCATATCAGACTTTTTTAATTCCTAAATTAGTTAATTCATAATCAAGAACAACGTATCAGGAAATATTGTTCAGGCCAACCTGACATGTGAATGATAAAAATAAAGTCATCCATATTGCTTGAGACATCTCTGCTTTATTTTTAATATGGATATTTCCCTTCAAATATCTTCAAATCTCTTGGCAAGAGATACTTAATTTCAGTGACAAAAGTAACTAATAAGTTTGAACTGAGCAAATTTACTCCGGTTAATTTAATGAGGTATATTCCAGTGTAAAAGTGATAAAGATATGGGATTGTTAAGCATTTTATTAAATCTAATACATGTAACTTATTGATTATCTGAAGCATCTCCATCCATCCAAATCTCTTGCCAAGAGATTGTGATATTGATTTCAGTTTGATTGGTTGTAAAGTTTTCGGAAGTTTGGTCTATAGTGTCGTTAATCTTTTGATTAGCAGGTGGATGCTATTGGCTGAGCCAAGTAAGAAAATACTCTAAATCGAATATGGATATTGGATTGACAGCTCAATCTGAACCTCGGAAGTGGTATGTGCTTAACTACATTCCGACATCAATGGTTAAATCTGAGAGGTCAGCTGTTATGACTTTACAACGATTCAATAATTTGGTTGGAACGGACCTTGAAATATTCGCTCCTAAGATCTGCTCTGTTGTAAACGCAGCTGGAAAGAATATCAAGGTGGAACGTCCATTGACTTATCATTATGTTTTTGTCAAAGGTGAGAGTCATTTAGTAAAACAGCTGTGTGGAATGACAAACGGATTTTCGTTTGTATTAAACCGTGGAAATACACAACGGTATGCTGTGGTCGGTGACAAGCAGATGTCAGATTTCAAACGGATTGCCGATAGATATAAGAATCTATTGCCTTTTTTCTCACTTGAGGATATCGATCTGGAAGATGGTGACAAAGTTGAGGTGATTGAAGGTGATTTTCCTGGGCTCGTTGGTTATTACTTCCCCAAAAACAAAAGCACAAGTGGCAATATTGTGCTTAAAGTGACTCAGAACCTTGGCACTATAGCATATGATATAAAAGCTAAGTATGTGAAGGTATTGGAATTTTCCAAGAATTCCCGTCGTGGCTATGATCAGATAGATGCCTTCATCCCGAAATTGTATTCGGCATTGAGGAAATATAATAGCCGTGAAAAATTGACTGATGCTGAGATAAGCGTGCTTACAATTTTTTCCAGAAGAATGGAGGTTGTAGCTTTCAACAATCATAAAATAGAGGCAAAGTTAAGTGCGATTCTTATGGTGGCTAACCGTATATTAGGCAATTATGATGCAGAATCGTGTGCAAGAGAACGATTTGAGAAAAGACTAAATTCTATCACATCGGTAATGACTAAAGCTTTTGTGGCATTAATTACAGCTGTTGCTGATAATAATGTGGATGTGTATAGAGAAGGCCGCCTCATGATGTCACTGTCGGGAGATGAAAGTTCCAAGGCATACATGCAACTGTTGGGGGAGTACGAATTTTATGCACGCCAATTTAATATCTGAATATGCCTGGGACTAATCGATTTTTGCCGGATTGTGGCGGTCAGTTTAAGAATCCGTCGATGGTTTTGCCTGATTGCAGGACTGTAGACTACACCGACTGTGAGGAGATAGCCGGATATGGACATCTATTGTTATCCCTCTTGCAACGGACGCTGGAATACAATTGCACATCAACACCGTCGATCAGTGCTGCCCCTATAATTCAAGCATCAAAGGAATGGCTCCGACTCGTTGAGAAGAATATCATCAGTCTCTCGGCGAAAGATACTATAAAGGCTCTCTCATATTATGACATTCTGCATCGGTTGGTATATCGCACTCCATCATCTGAGTCATTTCTGAATGACAGTTATATGAGAGTCTTTAATGCCAGAATCAACGGTGATTTCGAGATAAGCGACTCACAATTGTATCAAGTGGTTTCTGACAGGATCTGCTTTCGGGATAATGTGTATTTCGATAAGTTGCTCAGGTGGCATGTTCTCACTTTGAGTGCATGGTATAAAGAAATCTTACATTGTGGTAAATTTTTTAATGTCTCGCATCTTGAATCATTAGGCAGAGTTACTCAGATTCTCAGCAGTGATTTATTTGCATTTTGCGGGGCAGGGGAGGAGCGGTTTAAACAACGGCTTGTTGAAGAATATCTCCCTGGTATTAAAGATCTTGTTTCATTGTGTGGCAAGACGCTTTGCGGCTTGTTGATGCTTGTACGAAAAGCGCGAGGGAAATATATAGGTCTGGATGAAGGTAATGAGTATGATGCTCGTATTATGTCGCTTCTCATTGATGCTCCCGACATTACCATTGTATGATCGACAGGCTTTCCGCCTTGATATAGAGTTCAAAAAAGCAACGGAATATGCTAAAACTTATAATTAAGTATTCTTAGGGAATAATTGAATTATGGAACGATACAAAATAGCCATAGCAGGGACCGGCTATGTCGGGCTGAGCGTTGCCACGCTTCTGGCCCAGCACAACCGGGTGACTGCTGTTGATGTCTTGACCGAAAAGGTCGACATGATCAATTCCCGCAAGTCACCTATCCAGGACGATTATATAGAGCGTTACCTCAGCGACATGGAACTGGACCTCACAGCCACCCTCGACGGCGCGTCGGCCTATTCCGATGCGGACTTCGTGGTCATTGCCGCCCCCACCAACTACGACCCGGAAAAGAATTATTTCGACACCCATTGCATCGAGGATGTCATAGACCTTGTACTGGAGGTCAACCCTGGAGCGGTCATGGTTATAAAGTCAACTATCCCGGTAGGCTACTGCCGCACACTGTATGCCAGATACGCCGCAAAAGGCGTCAGCCGCTTCAATCTCCTGTTCTTTCCGGAGTTCCTCCGGGAGAGCAAGGCACTCTACGACAATCTCTACCCATCCCGTATCATAGCAGGCATCCCCAAGCTAATTGAGGGAGACATGTTCGCCGGGGAGAACGCGGCAATACTCTCGGTCACCGATCTCGACGCGCTCTACAAGGCAGCCCGCACTTTCGCAGGTCTGCTCGTCCAGGGAGCTCTCCGCAAGGATGTCCCTGTCCTGTATATGGGGATGAAGGAGGCAGAGGCGGTCAAGCTTTTCGCCAACACCTATCTCGCCCTGCGCGTCAGCTATTTCAACGAGCTTGACACCTATGCCGAGGTCAAGGGTCTTGACTCACGTGCAATAATAGATGGCATAGGACTTGACCCCCGCATCGGCGACCACTACAACAACCCGTCGTTCGGCTACGGCGGCTACTGTCTCCCCAAGGATACCAAGCAGCTTCTCGCCAACTACTCTGACGTCCCAGAGAACCTCATCGGCGCGATAGTTGAGAGCAACCGCACCCGCAAGGACTTCATAGCCGACCGTGTGCTCAGGAAGGCAGGCTACTACGGCTACAGCACATCCAACACCTACGGCAGATGCCCCGAGCAGGAGTGCGTCATCGGAGTCTACCGCCTCACCATGAAGAGCAACTCCGACAACTTCCGTCAGTCCTCCATCCAGGGGGTCATGAAGCGCATCAAGGCAAAGGGGGCCACCGTGATAATCTATGAGCCTACGCTTGAGGACGGCACCACGTTCTTCGGCTCGCGCGTTGTAAACGACCTGGGCGAGTTCAAACGCCTCTCGCACGCCATCCTCGCAAACCGCACCTCCCCCGACCTGACCGATGTCCGGGACAAGATATACACCCGCGACATATTTGCAAGAGACTAACGGATTATATATCAGGATATGAATTTACTTGAATATCGCTCTATCGCCGATATGAATCGGCTTATACTGGAAAACTTATATAAACTCTCACATGATAAAATGATAGGAATTTCTTATACAGATGTAATATTAACGGCTTTAGGGCATAATAATGATTATAGATATGCCCGGGCTTAAAAATATTGTTCGCTCCCTGATTAACCGCTACTTTAATGTTGGAGCCATATCCAGAGAGATCTCAAAAGAGAAGTTTTATCTCAGGAAGACACAATTAGAGGACAAAATCCTTAATTGTGAGAATCCTGGAGTATCAAAACGCAGGTATTGTCCTCACGAGATAATTGTCTCGCTTACCACATATGGAAGAAGGCTTCAAGACGTCTGTTATACCATAGAGTCGATAATGCAACAGACCATGCTGCCTAACAGGATTGTGCTTAATCTTGACTTGCCTTTAGAGGGGTGTGTAATCCCGATTGCACTGCAAAGGCAGAAGGAGCGCGGGCTGGAGATTGTGGAGGTAGAAGATATCAGGAGCTATAAAAAACTTATCCCGACACTGCGATCAAATCCGGAATCTGTAATCATAACCATTGATGATGATGCAATCTATGAATTTGACCTGATCGAACGTCTTTTCAATTCCTATATGTCTAATCCTGACAAGATAAGTGCGTTAAGAACGCATACAATAATTTTTGATGACAATATGATGCCTGTGAGTTATAATGCATGGGATATGTGCAAGGATACTGCTGATAAGCCGTTCCGTCTTTTTGCGACAGGCGTAGGCGGAGTGCTTTATCCTCCTCACTCGTTGGCAGATGAGGTGTTCAATCAGGACGTGTTCACATCCATATGCCCTACGGCTGATGATGTGTGGTTTCATGCAATGGCTGTTTTGAAAGGGACAGAGACTGTCAGAGTTCCAGCCAGGAATCCTAATGGCTGTGACTATATTCTTAATGAAGAGGTCCAGAACATGGGTCTTTGTACAATAAATACCGGAGAAGGCGGACTGAATGACCCTCAGATAAAGGCCGTATATGAGAAATATGGCATATGTGACTTGTTAAGATAGACGTTTTTATGACTGATCCCCAAAACTAAATAGGATATTTCAATGTCATCGATCAGGCAGGATATCGCCAAAGGCGTATTTTGGATAGCTGTCGCCAAATATTCAGGAGTATTTATCTCATTAGGCATAACAGCCATTCTGGCTCGTAATGTGTCACCGTCGGCATTCGGCACAATGGCGGTCGCTACCGTCATAACGGCTTTTCTTGATATCTTTATAGATATGGGGTTTGGTGCTGCCATCATTCAGTTCAAGGACCTTACAAAGCGGCAGATAAACTCCATCTTTATGGTAAGCACCGGTATAGGACTGCTCTTGGCCACAGCTATGTACCTGTCATCGACAGCGATTGCCAGGTACTATCATGATGCCACATTGACCGCGGTCTGTCAGTGCCTGTGCATACCGCTCCTGTTCGGAGCTCTTAACGTTGTCCCGAACGGGCTTATGATGAAAGCCAAACGGTTTAAGACAGTTGCTTTACGCACGCTATCGTTTCAGGTCATATGCGGAGTCATAGCCGTGACCGGAGCGCTCCATGGATGGGGGATATACGCACTTATCGTTACCCCAGTGCTGACTTCGGTCGGAGTTTTCGCTGTAAACTTCTACAATTACCCGCAACGTGTGACTATGGATATAGACATGTCTGCCATACGTAAGGTATGGGGATTCTCAGCCTTTCAATTCATGTTCAGCTTTGTTAACTACTTTTCCCGCAACCTCGATAAACTGATCATAGGCAAGCACTTTTCGATGTCGGAATTAGGGTATTACGACAAGTCCTACCGGCTCATGCAGCTGCCGTTAAATAACATCACATTTGTGATATCCCCGGTGTTGCACCCCATATTGTCGTCACTTCAGGATGACAGACAACAATTGGGAGAAAAAAACATAAAGTTAGTTCATGTCCTGTCGCATATCAGCTTCCCTTTAGGATTACTCCTGTTCCTTTGTGGGGATGAGATAATCGAGATCGTTTTCGGCAATGCATGGCGTCCGGCTGTTCCTGTATTCAGGATACTCGCTCTGTCCATTCCGCTTCAGCTCATATTATCGACCTCCGGCTCGTTGTTTCAGGCAGCAGGTAAAACGAACCATTTATTTTTCACCGGGCTGATGAACACAGCCGTGACAGTCTTTGGCTTCTTGATAGCAGCAACATGCTTCCGCACCATTGAGAGCATGGCATGGGCATGGGACATCACACTACTGCTTAATTTCATCACCACATATGCGGTGATGAACAGGATGACATTTGGCATGCCGCTGGCAAAATTCTTTTCATTGTTCCTCCCTCAGATCATGAACACAATTCTGGTGGCCCTTATCGCATATCCTATGATGGAGGAGATACAGTTCAGGAACGTATTTTTTGAACTTTTATACAAGGTGGTTCTCGTAACCGTGCCCACGGTGCTTATTGCACTGCTCCTCAGACAATACAACATATTTAAAATAATCTCAAGACATCTCAAATAACAGAGATAATTAATATCATAAAACTATTGAAGTTTATATTCCTGATTAATATACGTTTACAATAAAGATATATAGACAAATATGGTAGATGAAAATTATTTTCATGTTTGCTTATGCACTGATAATAATTATGCGCAACATT
>ERZ778516.1948-NODE-1948-length-14629-cov-5.270688_pt1 | contig 14629 bp, 12 predicted proteins | sample MGYA00510342_ERZ778516 | MGnify/ENA primary metagenome ERZ778516 (study PRJEB29527, sample SAMN07138961) | mouse gut metagenome | material: feces | host: mouse | place: China:Nanjing | collected 2016-01-25 ...
TTATATTTTTTCAACCCTCTGCCTTTTTTGAAAATAATAATTATTTTTTGCGAAAAATAATTAATTTGCTGAAAATATAATTTGCCACGATTACAACAACAGAGCTGACTATCTTTGCTGTAAGAAAATCTGTATTTAATTCTGAGGCTCCCCAGATAATGATGTCAGCCATAATTAATGTAATAATTCTGGCTGACAAAAATGATACGATTTCCTTAAACAATACCCTGCCCTGAAAAGATTTTGACTCAAATACAAAAAGCTTATTTGTTATGTATGCAAAGGTAACCGATACAAGCCATGCGATATTATTTGATGTAATCTCACCAAATCCTGCGCCATGAAAGCAGAGAAGCGCCACAATATAATCAACTGCTGTTGTAAGTACACCAAATATCAGATACATAAATGCTTCTTTATTGAAAAAAATATTTTTTATTTTATTCATCTGTTATTCCTCTTTACGTTCGGAATTTATTAATTCAATATTTGTATTTTTCAGGATATAAATCGGTCTTCCCTTTATTTCAATGTAGATGCGTGCCACATAACCTCCCAGTATTCCGATAGACAATTCTATAATGCCTCCCAGAAACAATACTGCACATAATGTTGTCACATATCCCGGCACCACAATACCATAGACAAACGTCTGAATCAGTGTAAAAATAATATAAATAAATGCCAAAAAAGAAATAACGCTTCCCATAAAAGTAACTGTTCGAAGCGGTGCGACTGAAAATGCTGTGATTCCGTCTATCGCATACTTAAACAGTCCCCAAAAACTCCATTTGGACTTTCCCATAATACGCTCTACATTTTTATAAGGAATCCATTTTGTCCGAAAACCAACCCATGCAAAAATTCCCTTTGAAAACCTCTGCCGTTCAGCAAGAGAAAGCACGGAATCCACCATCTGTCTGGTCATAATCCGAAAATCCACTGCTCCCTGTACCAAATCTACATCGGTAAAACGGTTGCTCAGATTATAAAACATTCTTGAAAATACACTTCTGATTTTAGATTCTCCCTTTCTGGTAGAGCGTCTTGCAGCACAGCAGTCATAACCCTCCTCTATTCCCTTTATCATATCCGGAATAAGTGCTGGCGGATGCTGTAAATCTGCATCCATAATAATCACATAATCCCCCGTAGAATAGAAAAGTCCTGCATACATGGCAGCTTCCTTGCCAAAGTTTCTGGAAAAGGATAAAAATTTTACATCCTCATGCTCCTGCGCCAGCCCCATTAATTTCTGATATGTTCCGTCTCTGCTTCCATCATCTGCAAAAATAAAACGGAAGGAATAATTTTCGATTGTATTTACTGTTTTTACAGTTTCCCTGTAAAACATATCTATCATATCTTCTTCGTTATAACAGGGTACAATAATATCTACTTTTTTCATCTTGTTCTTTCCTTATTATTCGTTATTTCAGTCCTGTTAATGTTGAAAACAGGCATTGTAAACATCATAAAGGTCAGTGCTTACACACTCTGAATATTCCTGAATGGATATTTCCTGCCACACTTTGTTGTTAAATTCAAGCGTCTGTTTTTCCAAAAACGGTTCATAAATTTCTTTAAATTTATCCGCTTTATATTTGTCTTCCAGATTCTTTTTATTCTCGGCTGTCTCCATTTCAAGGTAATCATGGATACATTTGATAATATAATATCCGTCTTCTGTTTCCACAAGATTAGATATCTGTCCATCTGTCAGCCCAAAAGCCGCTGTCTCAAAATTTTCTTCCATCACTCCCCGTCCAAAAACACTCTTATATTCTGTATCGTCTGATTCTGAAGCAGCCAGTGATTGAAAATCCTCTCCCTGATTTACTCTGTCCAGTACAGACTGTGCTTTCTCTCTAATCTGTGTAATTCTTTCCTCATCATATCTGGTAACATTTCCATAAATATCTCTGTTTCCAGTCTGAAAATAAATATACATTACCTCAATCACTTTTGCTTCTTCATCACTGATTTCTCTGTCTTCCTTTGTCACCGAATCAAAATATTTATCTGTGAGATACATTTTTTGATACAGATGAAAAACATCCTCTTCTGTAACGTCAAGCAGCTCTTTTTCAATATCACTCAAGCTTCCAAAATATTGTGCCGCTGCCTGCTCAAGAGTATCTTTTTCACTGTCATTCAGGCGGATATCTTCATTCTCTGCCATAAGAGAAATAGCACACAGCTCTATCATCTGATTTTTTACTTTATCCTTTATTTCTGCCTCAAGATTTGTGTCTTCAAAGGCTCTTGTCCAGATATCCGCTCCCAGATGAGTTTCATATTTATTTTTTTCATTTATTAATACCAGCATAATCTCAGCCAGCTCCTCAGGCTCACCTGAAATTTTAAATATTTCATTTTTTGACAATCCTGTTGTGATTTTTATATCCTTATTGCAGCCGCTTAATATGCAGATTATAATGATACAAATAGCAATTCTTTTTTTCATAGAATTATTTATGCTTCTACTACAAGATATCTTCCGTCTGGAACGGAAAACACCTCCAGTACCTCCTTTAAATCTTCCTCTGACATTTCTTCTATGTCTATGCCTGCTTCTTCCAGATACTCCTTTACTTCTTTTATATCCTGAAATACCTGCGCCATACAGTCGATAAGAAACTCATCTGCTTCCTCCAGAGTTTCTGCGACTGGTTTTTTAAACAATTTTTCTTGTTCTTTTAAAAAAGTTTCCAATATAATTTCTTCATATTCCATCTTATCATATTTCCTTATTACATCTATTATATATTTCCTGCCTGAATCTGATTGAATACATAGTCCCTTATCATATATATTATATATTCCCGTATGGATATATCTCCTTATGAATAATTTCCTTATGGACAATTTCCTTATCTGCTTAATACCTGATACACATCATAAAGAATGCTTTCCACTGTTGTCGTAACATATTTTGCATGCGCACGGATTTCTGAATTGGCACTTGTCATAGCATAGCTGTACAGCGAATTTTCAAACATTTCCAAATCATTATAGCTGTCACCAAAGCACATGGTATCCTCTTTCAGTATATGAAAAATCTGCTGAATATTTTTTAATGCCTCTCCCTTATTAACCTCTTTTGCCACAAAATCCAGCCAGCATTTGCCGGAAATCGTTGTCTTTACTTTATTTCCCCATTTTCGATGAAAATAATCGCTGGAGTTTAGAATACCTCTCTCTTCATATACAGATATTTTGATGTAATCCTCCTTCACTTCTTCCAAATCATGAATAATGCATATATTATTCCCAACATAATTTGCGATATGGTCTACATACTGTTTTGATTTTGGCATAAGATAAGAAGTTTCCTCACCGGACAACAAAATTTCACAGTCACCCTTTTCATAAATATCCTTCATAATTTCTAAACCCAGCTTTTTATCCAACGGAGTTTTTGACAATGTTTCCCCTTTATATTTTACAAAGGCACCGTTTTCACAGATATATACAATATCTTCACAGACCTCTCCAAACAGCCGTTTTAAATTCGGATACTGCCTTCCGCTTGCCGCTGCGAAGACAACTCCATACTGATTTAACTTTTTTATATAATCTATGACCTTTTCCGATACTTCTCTGGCACCGTTTAAAAGTAATGTGCCGTCTAAATCGCTGGCTATTAACTTTACCATCCGCTCTCCCATCTGGCATATACATATGCTCTTATCTTTTTTCCCGGTATTGCCTCGGCGTATATCCGGTAATATCCTTAAATTGTCTTGTAAAATGTTCTTTATTTTCATAGCCGCATCTGAAGGCTATTTCCGATATAGAATCGGAATTACTGGAAAGAAGATAACATGCATATTCTATTCTGCTTTTAATAATATCATTCATTACAGAAACGCCAAAGAGCTGTTTGTAAATATGCTGAAAATAAGATGTGCTCAGATTCAGCGACGCGGCGATTTCATTTACTCCTGATATCATATTGTCAGGAGTAAAGTTATAAATTCTATTTCTCACTTCATTGAAATCCCGCCGATATCTGTTTAATTTATCTGAAAATTTTATTTCTTCATGATAAATATCACTGAATTTGTAAAACATCACTTTTATTTTAGAATCCAGTATTTCCTTGTGATATTTCCCCCGCTGCTTAAATTCGATTCGCAAATCCTGCATCATGGAGGAAATATCATTTGAATTTTGTATTATCATCAGTTTGTTGACAGGAATATCCAGCTTCTGAAAGAATTCAGCCGCATCCTGTCGGTCAAAATGCATCCAGTCATTGATAAATGGTCCCTGATAGTCATAATATCTTTGAGAAAACCCCTTTTCATACAAAATAAACGAAGGCTCCACTGTCTGTATCTCTCCTTCTTCTGTAAGAATCATTACATTTGATTTAAGATACAAAAACAAATAATCACCAGTTCCCCTTGGTCGGTCGATATCCACACCAGCACAGTGTATAAAATGATATCCTATTCTGTGAAGTTCAAATTGATTTTCTTCCATATTCTTTCTACTTATACTTTAATATACAAAATACATCCCCGATTTGCCGGAAGATTTAAAATAATCTTTCCGTCTCGGATTGTCGCTTCCTTTTTCTCATCCGGAATCAGATTTTCTACTTCTCTGCTTCCATACATTACTGGAATCTGAAGTTCTGCCGCATTGTCATCGTTATTTAACGCAACAATAACTGCTGAGTTTTCCAGTTTTCTTGCAAATACAAACTGTCTGTTTGTCAAAAGTACCTGTTCATAGCCGCCTGCTGTCAGCTCTCTGTACTTTTTTTTGAGCTGTCCAAGCTTTATCATAAGCTTTAATACTTCATTTTTGGTATAATAGTCTGAATAATCCCCAAGCTCCAAACATGGTCTTAAATTCCAGTCGGAACCTCTCTCCTTGCTTCCGTCAATTGAAAACTCAGAGCCATAATAAATAGAAGGAATACCCGGAACAGTATACAGTAACATTGTAACATTATACATATGTTCTTTATTGTTCAGCTTTGAATAAATTCTGGCAACATCATGATTATCTACAAATGTATATAATTTTATTCCTTGTGCCAGATTATTTAATCGATTAATCGTATGGGCAATCTCAAAATAATTGTGGTCGTTATGTCCGGAATACAATCCCTTATGAAGCTCATAATTAGTTACAGAGTGCAGTCTGTCGCTGTTTGCCCATCTTCCGTAATCTCCGTGAATCACTTCTCCCATCAGCCAGAAGTCTTTTTTCACCTGCTTTGCTACCTGTCCAAGCTCACTCATAAAGTTCATATCCAAAACATCAGCCGCATCAAGACGAATTCCGTCGATATCAAATTCGGATACCCAGAATCTTACTACATCAAAGAGATAATTTTTCACCTCCGGATTCCATACATTCAGCTTGGCTAAAAGGTTATAGCCGCCCCAGTTTTCATAAGAAAATCCGTCGTTGTACTCATTGTTTCCGCCAAAATTCACATGACAGTACCAGTCCTTGTATCTGGAATTTTCTCTGTTCTTCTTTATATCCTGAAAGGCAAAAAATTCTCTTCCAGTATGATTAAACACACCATCTACAACTACTCTTATATTGTTTGTATGACAGTTTTTTACAAATTCCTTAAAGTCATCGTTTGTACCAAGTCTTCTGTCTACCATTTTGTAGTCTGTGGTCTCATAGCCATGTCCTACGGATTCAAAAAGAGGTCCGATATAGATTGCAGTACAGCCGATTTTTTTCGCATGCATTGCCCACTCATTCAGCTTATCAAAATGACTCTCGCTGTTGCCTGTATTTTCATGTGCGCAGCCACACAGTCCCAATGGATAAATGTGATAAAAGACTGCTTTGTCATACCATGGAATATCCGGCATAGTATCTGGAATAATTTCCTCCGGTTCTTCCGCCACTGTGCTTACTTCGGCAATCTTGACAGAAGCATCTTCCTTTGGCTTAAAGTTTTTCATTTCCTGATAGATTCTTCCCACTGGAAGTCCTACGACATTATTATAGTCTCCATCAATCTTTTTTATAAACTTTGCGCCCATTCCCTGAATCGCATAACCACCCGATTTGTCTTCCGGCTCTTTTGTCTGCACATATTCAAGTATTTCGTCATTGCTCATGGCATACATCTCAACCTTTGTTTCCTCAGAAAATGTTATTTTCTGTCTGGCTCCATGAATGGTATAGATAAGTGTGACACCGGTCCATACACTATGTATGGTATTGGAAAGCATGGAAAGCATAGCTGCGGCATGTGTGTCATCAGTCGGCTTTCCAAATACAGTATTGTCCTTTGCCACAATAGTATCTGCGCCGATAATCAGCATTTCATCTGAATTCTTTCCTTCTCTGCACAGTCTTTCATAGACATCCTCCGCCTTTTGAGCAGATAATCCTTCTGCCACTTCCGACGGTATAGAGGATAATATTTTTTCCTCTCTATCACTTGGAATATATTCATAATCAAGTCCAATCTGGGTAAGTAAATCCCTTCTTCTCGGTGATTTTGATGCTAAAATGATTTTCATGTTAAATTTCCTCGCTTCCTAAATTACATATAATTTTTTCTAATTTTTATTGAAACAATCGGTGAAAAGCTGATTCTATTATTCAAATGCCCTGATTCTATATGTTACATTCAACCTTTCGCATATTTTGCGACATTCTTCTTCTTCTTCCTCCGTAATTGTTGTTTTTACGGTGGTGAGAACAACGTTTGGTACATATTTTTTTGCCTCTTTGGCAAATTCAAGCGTTGCCTGAAAGGCTCTGTCTCCAAATTTACTCCTTACAATCTCATTATACCGCTTTTCATTCGGCGTATTCAAACTGATGGATATGGTATCAATCACACCTTTCATTCCCGGAAGAATATTTTTTTCGTGTGAAAGATTTCCGTGTCCATTTGTATTCAGCCGTATCTTTTTTTCATAGGTCTTTTTTACAAATTTCGCCACCTCAAGCATATCTTCAAAGCGCTCTGTCGGTTCACCAAATCCGCAGAAAACTACCTCCTCATATTCATCAAGATGAAATTTTGCAAATTCATTTTTTACTTCCTCCACAGAAGGCTCTCTTTCCAGCCATAAGGTAGAGGATTCCCCTACGGTTTCTTTTTCATTTCTAAGACAGAACACACAGCGACAGTCACATCTGTTTGTCATATTTACATACAGGCCATTATGTACCTTGTATAAGATTGTCATTCCCTTTGACATGATTTATTCCTCCAGATTAAAGATAATCACTTTTTATTCTACCACCTTTTTCTGAATTTGAAAACTGGTTTTTTACTTTATTTCTTTTGAAAGGACAAAGAAAGAGATTGCCTCATAAATGATAACTGAATCATTTATGAAGCAATCTCTTTTCCCTAAACCATAATAGAAAATCAGGCAGAACTGGTATAAACCAGCAGCCGAATTTCATATTTGCACAGCACAGGCTTTACTGCCTGCATAAGTGTTTTATAAGATGAATTTCGTCTCTTATGAAGCCGTGAGCTTCACTAAGCTTATTATAACATTAATACAGACATGAAACAAGTGTTTTTTAGTATATTTTTATATTTTTTTAACCTTCTTTTACATTTTTTCGGTAATTTTTTATTTTCTGTCCTCAATGGCCTGATATTCTTTGTCTTCTACCTCTGCCTGATAGGAAGGTCTTATAATTTTATCTCCGCTGATTAGCTCTTCGAGTCTGTGTGCACTCCAGCCCGCGATACGCGCAATCGCAAAAATCGGTGTATATAACTCCAGAGGAATATTCAACATACTGTATACAAACCCGCTGTAAAAGTCTACATTTGCGCTGACTCCTTTGTATATCTTCCTTCTCTCGGCTATAACCTGCGGTGCAAGACGCTCTATTTTGGAATACAGGGCAAAATCCGCTTCTCTGTGCTTTTCCATTGCAAGTTTCTCTACAAATCCCTTAAAGACAAGTGCTCTTGGGTCTGATATGGAATATACAGCATGTCCCATTCCATAAATCAGTCCTTTTTTATCAAATGCCTCTTTATTCAGTAGCCTGACCAGATATGCCTTTATTTCCTCTTCATCATTCAAATCAGAAACATTTTTCTGGATATCGTTCATCATTTCCACAACTTTAATATTGGCACCGCCATGCTTTGGTCCCTTTAAAGAACAGAGCGCCGCAGCTATCACAGAATAGGTATCCGCACCCGAGGATGTTACGACTCTTGTAGTAAAGGTAGAGTTATTGCCGCCGCCATGCTCCATATGCAGCATTAATGCAATGTCAAGTACCCTTGCTTCAAGGTCGGTATACTGCATATCTGTTCTTAACATACGAAGGATATTTTCTGCCATGGAAAGACCTACATCCGGCCGGTGTATATAGAGATTATTATCCAGCCGGTAATGACTGTATGCCTGATAGCCATATACCGCCAGCATAGGAAGCTGTCCAATTAACATAATGCACTGTTTCAGAACATTCTCAAGACTTAAATCAGTCGCATATTTATCATAAGATGCAAGAGTAAGCACACTTTTTGTCATACTGCTCATAATATCGCCGGTTGGAGCTTTCATAACCACATCCCGCACAAAATGTTCAGGAAGTATTCTTAAATTTGACAGTACATCATCAAATTTTTCCAGCTCGACTTTATTTGGAAGATGTCCAAACAACAGAAGAAAAGCCGTTTCTTCAAATCCAAATCTTTTTTCCCTTACAACTCCGGCTACCAAATCCCTTACATCATATCCTCTGTATACAAGTTTTCCGTCGCACGGAATCTTTGCTCCGTTTTCTATCTTGTATGCATCTATCCTTGATATATGAGAAATCCCCGCCAGAACACCATTTCCGTTTTTGTCACGGAGACCTCTTTTTACATTATACTGGTCATATAAATCAATATCAATTTTATAAATATCTTCATATTGATTTATCATTTTTGATGAATATTCTAAAACCTCTTTTTTATTTAACATTTTCCCACTTCCTCTCGATATATAACTTTGCGGCCATATAACATTGTTTCATCGTAAACAGTTTCATTCTGAACTATTATAATATAAAGAGAGGAATTTGTCAAGATGCAGTGATAACTTCTGCATTCTTATGAATTGCTGCACACAATCCCTTTCTCGCTGTCCATCATCACATAAGCCCCGTTTTTCAAAATATGTGTTGCATGCTCGGCCCCAATAATAACAGGAATATCAAGTGTCAGCCCTACAATGGATGCATGTGAATCTGCCTTTCCATTCTCTGTAATAATCCCTGAAGCCTCCTTTAACTGCTCCATCATACTGTTATCTGTCTCTGAAACTACCACAATATCCCCTTGCTTGAAATAAGTCTTTAATTCCAGCGCATTTTTACACACACATAAATTGGCCTTCGCAGTCAGCTTATTCACTCCGTTTCCCTTTATCAGAATATGTCCTGCAATATGCACCTTAATCATATTTGTAGTTCCCGGTACTCCAAGCGGAAGGCCCGCTGTAATTACGGTTAAATCTCCCTGCTTTATAATTCCTTTTTTCATTGCCACATCTACTACATGGTCAAACAAATCATCTGTATTATCCTGATTTTCAAGCTTTACTGGAATAACGCCCCATGAAAGATTCAAATGCCTGCATACATATTCGTTTGGACTTCCGCCAATAATCGGACAGGAAGGCCTGTATTTCGAAACCATTCTTGCAGTTCCGCCAAGCTTTGTCACTGTGATAATCGCAGCAGCATTCAAGTCGAGAGCTGTCGTACAGGTTGCATGAGAAATCGCATTTGTAATATTTCCTTTTACAAAATATTTTCCGTTTTCAAATTTTTCCTTATAATTAATATCCTGCTCCGTTCTGACTGCAATCCTTACCATTGTCTTTAAAGCCTCTACCGGATATTGTCCGGCAGCAGTTTCTCCGGAAAGCATAATGGCACTTGTCCCGTCATAAATCGCATTTGCCACATCTGTTGCCTCAGCCCTTGTAGGACGTGGATTTTTCATCATGGAATCAAGCATCTGTGTCGCCGTAATTACCTGCTTTCCAGCCTCTCTTGCCTTTTTTATAATTTCCTTCTGAATCACAGGAACATCCTCTAATGGTATTTCCACGCCCATATCGCCTCTTGCAATCATAATACCATCTGAAACCCGAATAATTTCCTCAATATTGTTCACACCCTGCATATTCTCAATTTTTGCAATAATGTTCATGGTCTTGCATTTCTTTTCCTGAAAAATCTTTCTTATCTCAAGAATATCTTCTGCTGTTCTGGTAAAAGATGCCGCCACAAAATCAAATCCATTTTCTATTCCAAAAGTAATATCGTCATAATCCTTCTGGCTGATAAAAGGCATGGTAAGCTCCACACCCGGTACATTCACGCCCTTGTGGTCGGTAACTTCTCCCTCGTTCAGCACTTTACAGACAATATCCGTATCAGAAATATTTTGTATCTCAAGCTCAATCAGTCCATCATCAATTAAAATATGGATTCCTTTTTTTACGTCGTGCATCAGGTTTTTATAGCTGATAGAAACCTGATGTTCATCTCCTTCTACTTCTTTTGTAGTAAATGTAAATAGTTGGCCTTTTTTAAGAAAAATTTTATGATTTTTAAAATTCCCAATACGGATTTCCGGTCCCCTTGTATCCAAGAGCGTTGCAACCGGCAAATCAAGACTTTCTCTTAATTCCTCTATCTTTCTTAAGTTTTCCAGATGACGGCTGTAATCCTGATGCGAAAAATTAAATCTGGCAACATCCATACCCTCTAACATTAATTGTTTCATAATGTTAATATCCTGTGTCGCCGGACCAAGAGTACATATAATTTTTGTTTTTCTCATATTTTCTCTTTTAAGCTAAAAAAGCTCTTTTACTCCTTTTATTTATTTTTTATAATACTCTTATCATAACATTGATTATCGGTTTTAATCAAGAAAAACTTTGGAAAAAAATCCCAGATTTATAGTTATTTTAATTTTGATAACACGCTTTCTTTTACACTCTGATAATAAAATTATCAATCAGTCTTGTCTTTCCTATATAGACAGCAACTGCCGCCAATATCTCGCCTTTTATTTCTTCTATACTTTCAAGTGTCTGAAAATCGACAACTTCCACATAATCAATTTTTGCAAGAGGCATGGTTTCTATTGTCTGTGTAATAGTCTGCTTAATCTCTAAACTTTTTCTTTCTCCGCTTTCGATTTGTTCCTTTCCTTTTTGAAGTGCCCTGTTTAAAATAACGGCCTGTTTTCGCTCCTCCTCATTTAAATAAGTATTTCTGGAGCTTTTTGCCAAACCATCCTCCTCGCGGATAATCGGGCATCCTATAATCTTAATATCAAAATTCAAATCCTCCACCATATGTCTGATAACGGCAAGCTGCTGTGCGTCTTTTTGTCCAAAATAAGCCCTGTCAGGCTGTACAATGTGAAACAGTTTGGAAACCACCGTACATACACCGCTAAAGTGTGTCGGTCTGGTTTTACCGCATAACCCCTGTGTCAGTGTGCGCATATCCACATAGGTAGAATAATCCCGATGATACATTTCTGACGGCTCAGGATGAAATATAAGCGCGGCACCTGCCTGTTCGCAAAGGGCCGCATCTCTGTCCAAATCTCTTGGATAGGTTTCTAAATCTTCTCCGGGAGCAAATTGTGTAGGATTTACAAATACGCTGACTACTACTTTGTCATTACCTTTTACTGCTGCGTCAATCAGGCTTTTGTGTCCCTCATGAAGATAACCCATGGTAGGCACCAGTCCTACACTTAATCCTTGTTTTCTCCATTCTTTTACCTGTTTTCTTACTTCGTTTATTGTTGATACGATATTCATAACTTCTATACCTTTCCTGATATAATCTTTATAATGCAATTAATTTCAACAGTATTTTTTGCTATAATTTGTTTTATTTGCAGTTCTTTTATTATCATTTTTTAATATAATTTTTCTATTACCTCGTCAGAAATGGCGTATTCATGCTCCTTTGCCGGAAATACGCCTGAGCTGACCTCTCTTTTATATTCTTTAAATGCCTCCTTCATAATCTCACCCACATTTGCATATTTTTTTACAAATTTTGGAGTAAAATCAGAAAACATTCCCAGTAAATCCTGATAAACCAGTACCTGTCCGTCGCAACAATTTCCTGCGCCAATTCCGATGGTTGGAATTGTCAGTTCCTTTGTAATAAGAGCGGCAAGCTTGGATGGAACACACTCCAGTACTACCGCAAATGCGCCGGCTTCTTCAATTGCTCTGGCATCTTCTAAAAGTTTCTTTGCAGCTTCTTCGGTTTTGCCCTGTACTCTGTGACCGCCAAATGCATGAATTGACTGAGGAGTTAAGCCAAGATGAGCCATTACCGGTATTCCTGCATGTGTAATTGCCTGAATCTGCGGACATACGGCTTTTCCGCCTTCAAGCTTTACTGCGCCGGCCCGGCCTTCCTTCATAAGCCGCCCAGCGTTGACAAGGGCATCATATGTGGAGGTCTGATATGACATAAATGGCATATCAATTACTACTAATGCATTTTTAACGCCTCTGGACACTGCCGCGCCATGGTGAATCATATCTTCCATGGTGACGGATATGGTATCTTCATAGCCAAGTATTACATTTCCAAGGGAATCTCCTACCAGAATACTGTCTATGCCGGATTCATCCATAAGTTTTGCGGTAGAATAGTCATATGCGGTAAGCATGGTGATTTTTTCGCTGTTTAATTTTGCGTTTTTAAAAGTAAGTACTGAAGTTTTCTGTGACATGATAAAATCCTCCTGAAATTTTAAAATTTTTTATTTTTCGAGGAAATTTTTGAATCATAAGAAATACTGTATCAAGTGAATTTCTTCTAAAAGTCGCCTCCTCGTAGACGCTTTTCTGATTGATGCAGTATGATAATAAGCTCCGGTGGAGCTGATATAAAAATAGAAAAATGATACATTTTCTATATGGATAGAATAATGTTCGATTAGATAGTAGCACATTTTATAAAGGTTTTCAACAGAAATTTTGAGGGGAAGAATGAAGAAAAGGAGAGGATAATTATATTAATTAGCGGTTGGTTGTGCATTTGTTTTTTGGAGAAAGTTGGGCAGGGAGGGAAAGGTAAGAATATAAGATATAGAATAAAGAGATTGGGGAAGGGATTCAAAAGAGAGAATATGGAAACCTCTGAATTCCATATTCTCTCTTCTGCTGTGCAACAACAATGTGCTGTTTAGGTTTGGCTGATTATATGCTATCAGGGCTTTGCAGACCATTTATATATAATAAAAACTCCAGATAAAACAATAAGCACTGCAAATCCAGTTATTGCTAATAATCTATTGTTATTTTCGGGTTTCTGAAGTTTTTCTAACTCTTTCTCTACCTGTAATAATTTCCACACAAATCTGTTCCTTTTTTCTTCTGCCGTATACAAGCCACTTTCATTTACTTCTCTTGCATAAATATCATATAATTGTGCATATTCCTTTTTGGGATAAAGCTCTTTGCAGTTTTTTAGCAGAGCCTTCAATACCAAATGTTTTGGGTCGCCAAACTCTTCTTCATCAAATGGATTTTTTTGATTTTCTGTATATATAAGCTTGTCTGCAAATTCTTCCAATTCAGTATCAAAATCTGTATAATAGCTTTTATCCCTGCTGACATAAGCCATATGAAATAAATTTTCATAACTGTATTCTGGATAAAGCTTTTTCATATATTCCAACCATACCTCAAGCTCCTTCCAGAATTTTTCTCCCCAATCTGGTTCCTCCTGTTTCTTCATTAATATAAAATTAGACAGTTCAGCCAACTCATGCCAGTTTTCTATCTTTGTCAGTTTTTCGTCAATTCCCCAGAGTTTAAACGCCTTTTCATAATGGCAATCCTCCAAACTTTTTCCCTGAACTTTTTTGTAAAATTCTTCCTCACTGTCAAGCCCTGATATAATTACTTGATTACACGCTGCCATTACTTCCACAATCCTCAGTTGTTCCCTGTTTTCCCATAAATATTGAAGCTGATGATGCATATCTTCTCTCGATTTTTCATAAAATTCCGAAGATTCCCACGCAATTCCTTTCTCCTCAAGTACTGCAGCTTTGGATTTATCCGAAAGTCCTACATACACAATACCATTTGTTGTTCCATTATACTCGTCCAAATCAGTATATTTAAAATATACTCCAGAATATTCATCTTCCTGCAAATAATTACGCACATACTCACAGACAGTCCTGAACTCTTCTGCCCACTTATTATTGCGTTCAAAAAACTTCTTCAATTCCTCTTTTGACAAATTTAACTGAATATATTCATGGCTTACTGTTGCATAAAGATAAATTGGTCCTGAACCTAAATATGAAGAAGAACTATTAAAATCACTGATATAGTAATTTCTATATCCTGTATCATCTCCATACAGGAACACATTACCGCCTCCATAACCATTTTGATATTCATTATTGATATAGTTCATATCTTTTTTATAATTTTCTGCTCTTTCTATCAAAAAATCCCTTGCCTTTTTGGCTTCCAAATCTGGATTTTCTTCATATTCTTCCCTCAAAGCATAAATATCATCTATGCTCACATACCAACCACTAAACTCAATTTCAGAACAATAATTTAATTTCTCTGCATAT